>CEAF01002383.1_pt1 | contig 121350 bp, 97 predicted proteins | sample 557431 | NCBI WGS metagenome assembly CEAF01 (sample SAMEA3182068, study PRJEB8094) | gut metagenome | biome: human; feature: gut; material: Stool; isolation source: human stools | place: Canada | collected 2013-11-18 | reverse complement strand
CTGGAAGCCGCCGAGAAACGCATAGCCGAGTTATCCGCTATCTTCAAGCGGCTGTATGAGGACAGCGTGACCGGGCGCATATCAGACGAGCGTTTCACAGAACTGTCGGCAGACTATGAAGCAGAACAACGGGAACTGAAAGAAAGAGCCGCCGCTATCCAAGCGGAGCTTTCCAAAGCACAGGAAGCCACCGTGAACGCAGAAAAGTTTATGAATGTTGTCCGGCGGCATACCAGTTTTGAAGAACTTACCCCTACTCTGTTGCGGGAGTTTGTAGAGAAAATCGTTGTGCATGAGTGCAGCTATGACGAGAACAAGACCCGCAGACAGGACATTGAGATTTATTATTCTTTTGTTGGCAAGGTGGACTTGCCCGAATAACCGCCCGACCTATCCGACACAATGCGCAAGTGCCGGATAGGAACGGCAAAATTTTTTACACTTCTATTACTTCTTTATCACACATCAGCAAAATCCCAGGGCATGAAGCAGCTCATGGCCGGCGCTGGTGTAGCCGTAGTCGGCATGGTTCTTGTACCTCTGCTCTCCGGGCTTTTCTCTGTCTAAGCGTCCCTGTATGAAATCCTTGCCGCTCCCGCAGTTTTGCGGGGGCGGCGGAAAGGAGGTTGACACCGTATGGATTTCTTACTTGAAGCCCTGACAAATTGGCTGAAAGAAATGCTGGTGGGCGGTATTATGAGCAACCTTTCGGGGATGTTTGACAGCGTAAACCAACAGGTCGCGGATATATCCGTACAGGTAGGACAGACCCCGCAGGGATGGAATGGCAGTATTTTCAGTATGATTGAGAATCTGTCCAACTCCATCATGGTGCCGATTGCAGGCGTGATCCTGGCTATCGTGATGACCGTAGACCTGATCCAGATGATCGCAGACAAGAACAACCTGCATGATGTGGACACCTGGATGATTTTCAAGTGGGTGTTCAAATCAGCCGCTGCCATCCTCATTGTCACAAACACATGGAATATCGTGATGGGCGTCTTTGATATGGCGCAGAGCGTGGTGGCACAGGCGGCAGGGATCATCGGTTCGGATGCGTCCATTGACATTTCCTCAGTTATGACCGATTTGGAACCAAGGCTAATGGAAATGGATCTGGGGCCGCTGTTCGGGCTTTGGTTCCAATCCCTCTTTATCGGCATTACCATGTGGGCGCTGTATATCTGTATCTTTATCGTCATTTATGGCCGTATGATCGAGATTTACCTTGTGACTTCGGTGGCTCCCGTTCCAATGGCTGCCATGATGGGCAAGGAATGGGGCGGTATGGGACAGAACTACCTCCGTTCCCTGCTGGCGCTGGGCTTTCAGGCGTTTCTCATCATCGTCTGCGTGGCAATTTATGCTGTGCTGGTGCAGAACATCGCTCTGGAAGATGACATCATCATGGCGATCTGGAGCTGCGTGGGTTACACCGTACTGTTGTGCTTTACGCTGTTCAAAACCGGAAGCCTTGCAAAATCAGTCTTTCAGGCGCACTAAAACGGAAGGAGGTTTCCACATTGGCTTATGTACCCGTACCCAAAGATTTAACCAAAGTCAAAACCAAGGTCATGTTCAATCTGACCCGAAGGCAGTTGGTCTGCTTTACCGCCGGGGCGCTTGTAGGCGTACCGCTGTTCTTTTTGCTCCGTGAGCCTGCGGGAAACAGCATGGCCGCCATGTGTATGATGCTGGTCATGATGCCCTTCTTCCTGCTGGCAATGTATGAAAAGCATGGACAGCCCCTGGAAAAGATCGTCGGCAACATTCTCAAAGTGGCTGTGATCCGTCCCAAGCAGCGTCCCTACCAGACCAATAACTTTTATGTCGTATTAAAGCGGCAGGAAATGCTCGATAAGGAGGTGTATGACATTGTTCACCGCAATGAAAAGCTGGCTGCGCCGTCTGCTGGGAAAACCGGAAGAAAAGACCGTGCAGCCGGTAAAGACAAAGAAAAAGCTGTCCCGCGCCGATAAGAAGCAGATCGAAGCGGCCATTGCCCGCGCCAACCGCACGGACAAAAAAGGAAAATCGGCACAGGACAGTATCCCCTATGAACGGATGTGGCCGGACGGGATCTGCCGTGTATCGGATAGCCACTACACAAAGACCATTCAGTTTCAGGACATCAACTATCAGCTCTCCCAAAATGAAGATAAGACCGCGATCTTTGAGGGCTGGTGTGATTTCCTCAATTATTTCGACAGCTCGATTCACTTCCAGCTGTCTTTTTTGAACCTTGCGGCATCAGAGGAGACCTTTGCAAACTCCATTTCCATCCCTCCCCAGGGGGATGCCTTTGACAGTATCCGTGAGGAATACACCACGATGCTGCAAAATCAGCTGGCCAGAGGGAACAATGGTCTCATCAAGACCAAATACCTGACCTTTGGTATCGACGCGGACAGCATCAAAGCCGCCAAGCCCCGCCTGGAGCGTATTGAGACCGATATACTCAATAACTTCAAGCGTCTTGGTGTAGCCGCCAGAACACTGGACGGTAAGGAAAGGCTTTCTCAGCTTCATGCGGTATTCCACATGGATGAACAGCTCCCGTTTCAGTTTGAATGGGACTGGCTGGCCCCTTCCGGCCTATCTACCAAGGACTTCATCGCACCAAGCTCCTTTGAGTTCCGCACCGGCAAGCAGTTCCGTATGGGCAAGAAATACGGGGCTGTTTCTTTTTTGCAGATCCTTGCACCGGAGCTGAATGACCGTCTGCTGGCTGATTTTCTAGATATGGAAAGCTCGCTCATTGTGAGTATGCACATTCAGTCGGTGGATCAGGTGAAAGCCATTAAGACGGTAAAGCGTAAGATTACCGACCTGGACCGCAGTAAGATCGAGGAACAGAAAAAAGCAGTCCGTGCCGGATACGACATGGACATCATTCCCTCTGACCTTGCCACCTACGGCAGTGAGGCGAAAAAGCTGTTGCAGGATTTGCAGAGCCGAAACGAGAGAATGTTCCTTGTCTCCTTTTTGGTGCTGAACACAGCGGACAATCCCCGTCAGCTTGGCAACAACATCTTTCAGGCAGGCTCTATTGCCCAGAAGTATAACTGCCAGCTGACCAGGCTGGACTTCCAGCAGGAAGAAGGGCTGATGAGCTGTCTGCCTCTGGGACTCAATCAGATCGAGATCCAGCGAGGGCTGACCACCAGTTCTACGGCTATCTTTGTACCATTCACCACACAGGAATTATTCCAGAACGGCAAAGAGGCGCTGTACTACGGCATCAACGCCCTGTCCAACAACCTCATCATGGTGGACCGAAAGCTGCTGAAAAACCCCAACGGCTTGATTTTGGGTACGCCGGGTTCCGGTAAGTCTTTCAGCGCCAAGCGTGAGATTGCCAACTGCTTTTTGCTTACCAATGATGATGTCATCATCTGTGACCCGGAAGCAGAGTACGCACCTCTGGTGGAGCGTCTGCATGGGCAGGTCATCAAGATCTCGCCCACCTCAACCAACTACATCAATCCGATGGACCTGAACCTGGACTATTCGGATGATGAAAGCCCGCTGTCCCTCAAGTCTGACTTTATCCTCAGCTTGTGTGAGCTGATCGTGGGCGGTAAGGACGGATTGCAGCCGGTGCAGAAAACCATTATTGACCGTTGTGTACGGCTGGTTTACAACGAATATCTCAATGACCCAAAGCCGGAGAATATGCCGATTTTGGAGGACCTTTATAACTTGCTGCGGGAGCAGGAAGAAAAAGAAGCTCAGTACATTGCAACGGCATTGGAAATCTATGTAACGGGTTCTTTGAATGTGTTCAATCATCAGAGCAATGTGGACATTGATAACCGGATTGTCTGCTATGACATCAAGGAACTGGGCAAGCAGCTCAAGAAAATCGGTATGCTGGTGGTACAGGATCAGGTGTGGAACCGCGTTACCATCAACCGTGCCGCTCACAAGTCTACCCGCTACTACATCGACGAGATGCACCTGCTTTTGAAGGAGGAGCAGACCGCCGCCTATACGGTGGAAATCTGGAAGCGATTCAGAAAATGGGGCGGTATTCCGACAGGTATCACCCAGAATGTCAAAGACCTTTTGAGCAGCCGCGAGGTGGAAAATATCTTTGAAAATTCCGACTTCGTGTATATGCTCAACCAGGCAGGCGGAGACCGTCAGATCCTCGCCAAGCAGCTGGGTATTTCCACACACCAATTATCTTATGTGACCCACTCCGGTGAGGGCGAGGGCCTGCTGTTTTATGGCTCTACAATCCTGCCTTTCGTGGATCACTTCCCGAAGAATACCGAGCTTTACCGCATTATGACCACCAAACCCCAGGAACTGAAAAAGAAGGAGGATGAATGATGATGAACCCCAACATTTTGAATAAAAATCCGCTGATGTTTTTTGACAGGGCGGTAAATGCCCAGCGCAGCCAGCTGCTTACAGTCATGGCCGATGCGGTAAGTGAGTGTCGCACGGCGGCAGATCAGGCAGCCGAACTGAATGAGACCGGTCAGGTGGGGCTGCTCCGTCTGGCAGAGGTCTGGAGCGCCATCCGTGCCAAGGAAGGTATGGGTGGTCTGGTTCTGAAAGGAACCGAAGCGAAGATCCTGTCCGATGTGGTGGCACAGTTTTATGCCTACCTGTCCGGCTGTATGTTCAACGATCCTGTGGGAATGGCCATTTATGCAGAGCTGCACTACATGATGTCCTCCCTCATGCTGGGAGAATGGTTTGAATAAGGAACCGCGCCTGCGCTTTACTGATGAGGAACGGTCTGACCCTGCACTGGAAAAGCCGATCCGTAAAGCGGAGAAAGCTGCGGCCAGAGCAGATAAGGCGCAGGCAAATATCCCAAAGAAAAAGCCACCTTCCAAAGTTTCTCAAGGAGTCAGGGAAGCTCCCGTCCATCTGGTTGCGGGCAAGCTCCACAAAGAGATCCGGGAAACAGAGCAGGACAATGTGGGCGTGGAAAGCGCCCACAAGTCCGAGGAGGCGGTGGAGACCGGCGCTTATCTGGTGCGGGAGGGCTACCGTAGTCACAAGCTGAAGTCGTACCGCAAAGCAGCCCAGGCAGAGCGTCAACTGGAAAAGGCTAATGTAAATGTCCTGTACCAGAAATCTTTGCAGGAAAATCCTCAGTTTTCCAGCAATCCTCTTTCCCGCTGGCAGCAAAAGCAGGCCATCAAAAAGCAGTATGCCGCCGCCAAGCGCACCGGTCAGACTGCCGGAAATACCGCCCAGGCTGCGTCCAAAACAGGAAAGGCCGCAAGGACGGTAAAAGAAAAGGCACAGCAGGCAGGGGCATTCGTCATGCGCCACAAGAAGGGCTTCCTGATCGCAGGAGTTTTGTTCCTCATCGCCTGTATGCTGATGAATACCATGTCCTCCTGCTCCATGATGGCGCAGAGCATCGGTTCCGTTCTCTCCGGCACCACCTATCCGTCAGATGACCCGGAAATGCTGGCGGTGGAGGCAGATTATGCAGCCAGAGAAGCCCAGTTGCAGGAGGAAATTGACAACATCGAAAACAGCCACCCAGGGTATGACGAGTATCGCTATGACCTTGACATGATCGGCCATGACCCGCATGAGCTGGCGGCATTTCTCTCTGCTGTCTTGCAGGGCTATACCCGGCAAAGCGCCCAGGCAGAGCTGGCGCGTGTGTTTGCAGCACAGTATCAGCTGACGCTTACCGAGGAAGTGGAGATCCGCTATCGCACGGAGACCTCCACCGACCCGGAGACCGGCGAGACCACCTCAGAAGAAGTCCCCTATGAGTATTACATTCTGAATGTGAAACTCACCAGCAAGCCCATTTCCGCTGTGGCGTCGGAGCTATTGACCCCGGAGCAGATGGAAATGTATCAGGTCTACCGACAGACCACGGGCAATAAGCCGCTGTTGTTTGGCGGCGGTTCCCCTGATACCAGCGGCTCGGAAGATTTGTCCGGTGTGCAGTTCATTAACGGCACCCGCCCCGGCAATCCGCAGCTGGTGGAACTGGCGAAAAGTCAGGTGGGCAATGTGGGCGGTTATCCCTACTGGAGCTGGTATGGCTTTGACAGCCGCGTGGAATGGTGCGCTTGCTTCGTATCCTGGTGCTATAACCAAGCAGGAAAAAGTGAGCCGCGCTTTGCAGGCTGTGAGTGGCAGGGTGTTCCGTGGTTCCAGTCTCATGGACAGTGGGGCGCACGAGGATATGAGAACATCGCCCCCGGTGATGCCATTTTCTTTGATTGGGATCTGGATGGTTCCGCAGACCATGTGGGAATTGTTGTCGGCACCGATGGCAGCCGTGTTTATACCGTGGAGGGAAATTCCGGTGATGCCTGCAAGATCAAGAGTTATGACCTGAATTATCAAAGCATTAAGGGCTACGGCCTGATGAACTGGTAACCGAAATTTATTAGAAGGGGTGATAGACGATGGCAAAGAACAAAATTGAGCGCATTGACCAGGAGATTACAAAGGTCCGTGAGAAGATCGCAGAGTATCAGGAAAAGCTCAAGGCGCTGGAGGCACAGAAAACCGAGGCAGAAAATCTGGAGATCGTTCAGATGGTGCGCGCACTGCGTATGACCCCGGCTCAGCTGAGCGTCATGCTGTCCGGCGGCGCAGTTCCCGGCAGTATGGTGGATGACAACAACGAACAGGAGGAAAACAGCTATGAGGAATAAAGGATTGCTCCGAACACTTTCCGCCCTTTGCCTGACGCTGGTTCTGGCATCGGGCTTTACCGTTCCCGCTTTTGCCTAGGGCGCAGCGCCGCCCCCGGCAGAGGATACCACCAATGACAGCAATGTGGTGGTGGAAGAACCCGAAAAAGCACCTGCGCTGACCCCGGAGGGTAACGCCGCTCTGGTGGATGATTTTGGTGGCAATAAGCAGCTCATTACTGTTACCACCAAGGCAGGCAACTATTTTTATATCCTGATCGACAGGGTCAACGAGGATAAAAAGACTGCTGTTCACTTTCTGAACCAGGTGGATGAAGCAGACCTGATGGCGCTGATGGAAGATGGAAATGCCAAAGAGGAGCCGCCTGCGGTGTGCAGCTGCACAAAGAAATGTGAAGCAGGGGCAGTCAATACGGCCTGCCCGGTCTGTGTAACGGATAAGAGTAAATGTACGGGAAAAGCACCGGAACCTCCGGCAGAAACACCGGAGCCGGAAAAAGAGAAGCCTGCCGGACTGAACCCGGCTGCGCTGATCCTTCTGCTGGCTCTATTGGGCGGCGGTGGCGTATTTGCCTATTTGAAGCTTGTTAAGAACAAGCCTAAGACCAAGGGGAATGACAGTCTGGACGATTATGATTATGGCGAGGAAGATTCCGAGGAATGGGAAACCGAGGATGAGGAGTCGGACGAGCCTGACGCTGACGGGGGCAGCGCAGAAAATGATGACGAGGACAGCATGAAATGACCCGTTTCACAGACAGTCCCTATGAACGCATGATGACACGCAGGCCGGAGGGCGGGAAGAAAACTTCCCATCCTCCTTCTTTACCCCCAAGCCACCCCTGTTATGGCTGCGGGAATTATGGAAGTCCCTGCATAGGCATCTGCCACCGGGAAATGGAACGATGGCTCAAAGAAAGGAAACGAAAAAAATGAGTGTTCTGATTATATTTATCAAGCTGATTGTTGTTTTTGACCTGCTGGTGATCGCCGTGTATTTTGGCGGAGACATTCTTTCTACCATGTTAAACAAACTTCGGAGAAAAGCAAAACAGGAAGATTCCTTTGACTTTTCTCAGGATGCCGTGATGGTTTCATTATCCATAGATTCTGTCCGTCAGCTTTATTCCGGTGACGCGGCAGATTTTGTGGAAGATAAGATTCTGCCAAATGCGGAGAAAACGATGGCTGTTTTGACGGACCAGGAACAGGCAGCAGCCCGTCTGCTCTTATCTGCCCTGATCGGTTTTCTTGCAGCAGAAGCTCCTATGGATGAACAGAGCTTTCCTATGGTAATGGAACTTCTGAACTGTATGGAGGGTGAAAAAGAGGATGGTTGTCAGGATGCAGTAGAAAGTTTGCTTGAAGATGCTGTCCGCAATACCCACCGCCATGAAGAATATTACAGCAATTATCAACGCTACCAGCTGATGCAGGTGGATAAAACTCGTGTCATTTTGGCTTGCCGCATCATCATCAATGACCTGCTGGGGAAACTGTACCGCTATGACTACCGGTTTGGTTATAACCTGCTTCTGGATGAGGAAAACAGCATTGAGAAAAAACTGCACACGCCTGTGCGGGAAGAATGGGAGGTTGAAGAATATGAAGCTGGTGATTGCTGAAAAACCATCAGTTGCCCAGAGTTTGGCGGCGGTGATCGGTGCAACTGCCCGTAAGGACGGGTATCTGGAGGGCAACGGCTGGCGTGTCAGCTGGTGTGTGGGCCATCTGGCCGGTCTTGCGGACGCAGACAGCTATGACCCCAAGTACGCAAAGTGGCGATATGATGACCTGCCTATTCTGCCGGAGCATTGGCAGATGGTGGTGGGAAAGGATAAGAAAAAGCAGTTTGATATTCTCAAAAAGCTGATGAACGCCCCGGATGTGACGGAGGTGGTAAATGCCTGTGATGCCGGACGCGAGGGCGAGCTGATTTTCCGCAGCGTCTATGAGCTGGCAGGCTGTCAAAAACCGATGAAAAGGCTCTGGATTTCTTCGATGGAGGACTCCGCCATAAGGGAGGGCTTTGCAAACCTGCGCCCCGGTGCGGACTATGACGGACTTCGGGATGCTGCCCTCTGCCGTGCCAAGGCCGACTGGCTGGTGGGGATCAATGCCACAAGGCTTTTTTCCGTGCTGTATCACCGCACACTCAACATCGGGCGTGTTATGTCCCCAACGCTGGCACTCATTGTCCAGCGAGAAGCTGAGATCGACACCTTTAAGCCGGTTCCCTTTTATACCGTGGCGCTGGAGCTGCCCGGTCTTACCGTATCCGGGGAGCGCATGGCGGATAAGGCCGCTGCCGAGCAGCTGAAAGAAGCCTGTCAGGGTGCAGCTGCCACGATCAAAAAGGTGGAGTGCAAGGAAAAGTCCGAAAAGCCGCCTGCCCTCTATGACCTGACTACTCTGCAAAGAGATGCCAACCGCCTGCTTGGATTTACAGCCCAGCAGACCCTGGACTATCTGCAAAGCCTGTATGAAAAGAAGCTCTGCACCTATCCCCGTACCGACAGCCGCTATCTGACCGGTGATATGGCAGACAGCCTGCCGGTGCTGGTGAATCTGGTTGCCAATGCTATGCCGTTTCGTAAGGAAATCGCCATTACCTGTGATCCGCAGACGGTCATCAACGATAAGAAAGTAACCGACCACCACGCAGTAATCCCTACCAGAAATCTCAAGGATGCAGACCTTTCTGCCCTTCCTGCGGGAGAAAAAGCGGTGCTGGAGCTGGTGGCTCTGCGTCTGCTGTGCGCCGTAGCCCAGCCCCATATCTATTCGGAAACCGTTGTGATTGCAGCGTGTGCCGGTGGGGAGTTTACCGCCAAAGGAAAAACGGTGAAGCACCCCGGATGGAAAGCGCTGGAGGACGCTTACCGTGCCAAAATGAAGGATGCAGAGCCGAAAAAAGATGGCGCAGAGAAAGCCCTGCCGGAGCTGACCGAAGGACAGACCCTTGCGGTTGCTGCTGCAATCGTCAAAGAAGGCAAAAGCAGTCCGCCTCAACACTTTACGGAGGACACCCTATTGTCCGCGATGGAGACTGCCGGAAAAGAGGATATGCCGGAGGATGCCGAGCGAAAAGGTCTGGGGACACCGGCCACCCGTGCCGGTATTTTGGAAAAGCTGGTATCTGCCGGTTTTCTGGAACGAAAAAAGAGCAGGAAAACGGTGCAGCTTCTCCCTTCCCACGATGCAGTTTCCCTGATCACCGTTCTGCCGGAACAGCTGCAATCGCCGCTTTTGACTGCCGAGTGGGAGTACCGCCTGGGCGAGATCGAGCGCGGGCAGCTTGCCCCGGAGGAGTTTTTGGATGGAATCAGCACCATGCTGAGAGACCTGGTGGGGACTTATCAGGTCATCAAGGGAACCGAGTACCTGTTCACCCCGCCCCGTGAGGTGGTGGGTAAATGCCCTCGCTGCGGCGGTGAAGTTGCAGAACTGCAAAAAGGCTTCTTCTGTCAGAATGATTCTTGCAAATTTGCAATCTGGAAAAACAACAAATGGTGGAATGCCAAGAAAAAACAGCCGACCAAGGCTGTGGTGTCTGCACTGCTGAAAGATGGCCGTGTCCGCGTAACGGGCCTATATTCGGAGAAAACCGGCAAGGCCTACGATGCCACTGTGGTTTTGGAGGACGATGGACAGTACGCCAACTTCAAGCTGGAATTTGACCAGCGGAAAGGAGGCAGCCGATGAAGCTCTCTTTAGTGGAACGGGAAACCATTCTCCTCTATAACCAGGCGGAACCAATGGCTGAGGTCTACACCCATGATCCCCGTCTGATGGAGAAGCTGGAACTGCTGTCAAAAAAGCACCCCGACCAGATCACCCGAAAGGACGCCCATAACTTTACCGTCCCTAAGCGGTGTGTATCAGTCCGGGAGCCATACAGCGCCGAGCGTCGCAAAGCTGCCAGTGAGCGTGCGAAAGCTGCCGGATACCAGCCCCCTGTGAGAAAGTCCAGCAGTTAAAGGTACATGGCAGAGAATGTATTTGAAGCAGTCAAGCAGTCGGTCAGCACCAGAGAAGCAGCAGAGTTTTACGGGATAAAAGTCAGTCGAAATGGCATGGCCTGCTGTCCCTTTCACGATGATAAGAACCCTAGTATGAAGGTAGACCAGCGGTTCCACTGCTTTGGCTGCGGTGCAGATGGGGATGTGATCGACTTTACCGCAAAGCTCTTTGACCTCTCTCCAAAAGAAGCGGCGGAGAAACTGGCACAGGACTTTGGCCTGATCTATGACAGTCAGGCCCCTCCCCGCAGGAAGTATGTCCGGCAGAAAACCGAGGCACAGCAGTTTCGTGAGGACCGGCAGCGGTGTTATCGCGTACTGTCCGATTACTACTATCTGCTGAAAAAATGGGAGGCCGACAATTCTCCCCGGACACCGGAGGAAGAACCGCACCCCCGTTTTGTGGAAGCGATCCAGAAGAAAACCTATGTAGAGTACCTACTGGACCTTTTTCTTTATGAAAGTGAAGAAGAACAAAAGGCATGGATTGCAGAACAGACAGCAGAAATCACACACTTGGAAAGGAGATTGAAAATCATGGCTGAGAATAAACCCACCAACCGAGAGCGGCTAAGGGAAATCACGGATGGCATCGAGCAGGGCATCAAAGAACTGTTCGAGAGCGAAAAGTATATGCGTTATCTGTCCGTCATGTCCCGCTTCCACCGCTATTCGGTAAACAATACCATGCTCATCTATATGCAGAAGCCGGACGCCACTTTGGTAGCCGGATACAATAAGTGGAAAGACCAGTTTGAGCGTCATGTAAAAAAGGGCGAGCATGGCATTACCATCATCGCCCCCACACCGTACAAGAAGAAAATCGAGGAGCAGAAACTGGACCCGGATACCAAGGCTCCGATTCTGGATAAAGACGGAAAGATCATCACAGAGGAAAAAGAAATCGAGATCCCCATGTTTCGCCCGGTCAAGGTTTTTGATGTGAGCCAGACCGATGGGAAACCTTTGCCGGAGCTTGCTTCCTCCCTTTCTGGAAATGTACCCAATTATGAGGCATTCATGGAGGCCCTGCGCCGTAGTGCGCCGGTGCCAATCACTTTTGAAGCAATGGCCGCCGATACGGACGGCTATTTTTCTGCCGATCATCAGAAAATCGCCATTCGTCAGGGTATGAGTGAGGTGCAGACGGTTTCGGCCACAGTACACGAGATTGCCCACAGCAAGCTCCATGATCCTAAAAAATATGAAATGCTACCGTCATGGAAGGTTGTGCTGGGGAGTGAAGGTGGAACCAAGCATGATTTCAAGCTGGATTTTGCCACAGAAAGAGAAGCTGAACAGTTTGCTTCTGATATGGATTGGCGCTATGTGGACGAAAATCAGTTTGAATGGCGTCTTGCAGTTGAGGAAGATCCAACCGCAGAAAAACAGGCAATCAAAAATCGCCACACGGAGGAAGTGGAGGCTGAAAGCATCTCCTATGCGGTCTGCAAGTATTTTGGCATCGAGACCGGAGAAAACAGCTTCGGCTATATTGCAAGCTGGAGTCAGGGCAAGGAACTGAAAGAGCTGAGAGCCAGTTTGGAGACCATCAACAAGACCTCCGGCACTTTGATCTCTGACATTGAGCGCCACTATAAGGAAATCTGCAAAGAGCGTGGAATTGACCCCAATACAAAAGCAGAGCCGGAAACCGCCCCGATAGAGCAGCCGACTGGCAATCTAACCTACTATGTAGCAGAGTGCATGGAGTTTCCAAACCTCGGAGAATACCACGATAACCTGTCTTTGGAGGAAGCTGTCCGCATTTATCAGGAGATTCCGGCAGAGCGAATGAACGGGATCAAAGGAATTGGTTTTGAGCTGAAAGACGGAAGCGACTATGAAGGACCTTTTCCGATTTTGACCGGCCAGACCATTGACCTGGACACCATCCAGGCAATCGACTATTACCGTGATAATCCTCTGGTGCAAAAAGCGGTAAAGGAACTGGCTGCGGCCATGCCGGAAATGGAAGTGCTGGGGGCGGACGCCAACCAGCAGGAGGTTTTGTTTCTGATTGACGATGCCACCTATCTTCATATCCAATCCTGTGACAGCGGCTGGGACTATACCCTTTACGATGCCGCGTCCATGAAAGAGCTGGATGGTGGTCAGCTGGATATGCCGGAGATTTCCCGCATGAAGGCAGTTCTCCAGATTTGTGATGACAACGATTTGGGCAGAGACTCGGTAAAATACGCACCGTTGTCCATGATTGAGACCTTGCAGGAAGCTGCCTACCAGCAGATGCAGGCAGAGGTCAGTCAGATGGCTGCTTCTTCCCAGCTGCCGGAAGCACAGGAGCAGGCACTGGATGAATACCCCATGCCGGATGAGCAGATCTCCACATCAGATATGCAGGAATACGGCTACTCCTATGATGGGATGTTCCCTGTTACCAGAGAACGGGCGCTGGAACTGGATGCCGCCGGTTTGACCGTCTATGTGCTGCATGAGGACAATACGGAGAGCATGGTGTTTGACCCGCAGGAAATCATGGATCATGGCGGTCTTTTTGGCGTGGACCGTGAGGAATGGGAGAAAAGCCCTCAGTTCCACGAAAAGGTCATGGAGCGTCAGGAACATCAGCAGGAACGCGAACAGGCATTTCTATCCCAGAACAGAGATTGCTTTGCCATCTATCAGGTGAGCCGTGACGATCCGCAGAATGTGCGCTTTATGAATCTGGACTGGCTAAAGTCCCATGATATTTCCATAGACCGCAGCAATTATGACCTAATCTACACAGCTCCTCTGAGTGAGTCTGGCACTGTGCTGGAGCAGCTGGAAAAACTCTATCAGCAATTCAATCTGGAAAAACCCATGGACTTTCACAGCCCCTCCATGAGCGTCAGCGACATCGTTGCGATCAGGCAGGACGGTAAGGTATCCTGTCATTACTGTGACAGCGTTGGTTTTACCCAGATTCCTGGATTCTTGCCGCAAAATCCTCTGAAAAATGCGGAGATGGCCGTGGAGGACGATTACGGCATGATCGACGGTATCATCAACAATGGCGCAAAAGAGCCTACGGTGGCAGAGCTGGAACAGCAGGCCCGAAGCGGTCAGCCCATTTCCCTGATGGATCTGGCAGCCGCCACCCATCGGGAGGAACGGGAAAAGAAGAAATCCGTTGTGGATCAGCTGAAAAACCAGCCCAAAGCAGAACACAAAAAGACAGCACCCAAAAAGAGTGCGGAAAGGGAGATTTGATTATGGGAAACTTTACTTTTGAGGAAATGAACCTGATGTGCATTTACAATACCGGCAGCCGCACCGGATTGATCAACAGCCTGCGTGAGATGCGCGGCGAGCTATCACCGGAGGAAACGGAACTGAGGGAGCTGACCGACAGCGCCCTTACGAAGCTCTGTGCGATGACCAATGAGGACTTTGCCCAGCTGGAGCTGTACCCGGATTTTGACCAGTAAACACCATAACCGCAGGGATGGGGTGGCAATTTGCCACCCCACCTCTTTACCCCAAAACCGAAAGGAGGACAGAACACCATGCCAACCAAAGCTGAACTATATGCACAGATGGCGGACAAGGTGGCAACGCAGCTCACGGGGAGCTGGCAGGAATGGGCAGGGTTTCTCACCACTGCTTCCCGACTTTACAAATACCCGTTCCATGAACAGCTGATGATCTACGCCCAGCGACCGGACGCCACCGCCTGTGCAGAGTACGATTTGTGGAATGAAAAGATGGGCCGGTATGTAAGGCGCGGTTCCAAGGGGATCGCGCTGGTGGACGATTCCGGGGACAGGCCCCGCCTGCGCTATGTCTTTGACATTTCCGACACCGGAACCCGTGAACATTCCCGCACCCCCTGGATGTGGCAGCTGGAGGAGCGCCATCTGGATTCCGTGCAGGCTATGCTGGAGCGCACCTACGATGTTTCCGGTGATGACCTTGCCGGACAGCTCACTGAGGTAGCCGGAAAACTGGCTGAGGAATACTGGACGGAGCATCAGCAGGACTTCTTCTATATCGTTGACGGTTCCTTTTTGGAGGAATATGATGAGTATAACATCGGAGTGCAGTTCAAGGCAGCCGCCACCGTCAGCATCACTTACGCTCTGATGTCCCGCTGCGGACTGGAGCCGGAACGCTACTTCGACCACGAAGATTTCATGGCGATCTTTGATTTCAACACCCCGTCCACCATCGGGGCGCTGGGAACAGCGGTCAGCCAGATCAACCAGCAGGTGCTGCGGCAGATCGGCGTTACCGTCCGAAATGCAGAGCGCGAAGTCAACCAAGAAAGGAGCAAACAAGATGAACAATCCCATGACCTATATCCAGAACGGAGACTATCTGATTCCCGACCTGAAGCTGAGCCAGCAGCCGGAGAAATCCCTGGGCAAGTACGGAAGGATGAGGAAAACCTACCTGAAGGAACACCGTCCCATCCTCTACAACCAGATGCTACTGAGCGAGAAGCTGTACCCGCACCTTCTGGAGATCGACGAGACCGCCCAGAACAGACTGGAGCAGATGATGCCCCAGCTGGCGAAGGAAGCGGGAGCCACCGAGGAACTGAAAGCCAGCGATCCCATGAAGTGGGTGGGGCTGATGAACACCTGCAAAGCTCAGGTCGAGGAAATCCTGATGGCGGAGCTTATCAACAGCTGACCCTAAACCTGTTCCTCTCCGAAGCAGAACAGATCCAATCCATAGATGAAGCAGAGAATGTAGCGCATACATCCTCTGCTTTTTCTTTTGCTCAAAATGATATTGACCATGTGCTGCGTTTGGGCGGCAATACAGACCGCCAGAGGGAGCGTGTGGTTGCAGCCTTTGAAAAGCAGAAAACCACCGCTGAGATTGCCGAGATACTGAAAACGCTGTACCACGGCGGCAACGGCCTTGGCAGTGTGAGCGCATGGTATGCCGAGGACGGTATCCATCTTTCCCACGGGAAGTCCGTCCGTTATGACAGGTCTGCCCAGGTCATTTCCTGGGAGAGCGCCGCAGAGCGTATCGGGGAGCTTTTGGAGAGCGGACAGTTTGCCTCCAATGTAGAGCTTGCAGAAGCGGCAGGCTATGAACAATCCCTCCTCTCGGAAAAGCTCTGGCATCTGTATCACGATTTCAGCGAGGACGCCAGAGAAGCCGGATATTTGTCCAGCCTGTCAGAGATCAAAGGCAATGGGTTCCCGGAGGAGACCCGCCGCCTGACGGAGCAGCTGAGTGACCCGGCTTTCCGCCAGACCCTCAAGGAAGAATACGCCGCCTTCTGGACTGCCTATCAGCAGGACCGTGACCTGTTGCGCTTTCACTACCACAGACCAAGGGAGATTTGGGAGAACCTGAAGGACCTCGACCTGCCCCGCAGGAGTTTTTCTTCAGACCTTTCCCAAGTGCCAACCGTCCAGCACTTCATTACCGAGGATGAGATCGACGCCGCCATGACCGGCGGCAGCAGTTTTGCCGGAGGAAAAGGCCGTATCTATGCGTTCTTCATGGAAAACCATACGGATAAGGAGAAAGTGAGATTCCTCAAAGACGAGTATGGCATTGGTGGTCGCTCTCATGCCCTGTCCGGCGCAACACACAGCGGCGAAGATCACGACGGAAAAGGACTGCACTATAAAAAGCAGGACTGCCCGGATGTTCACTTGAACTGGGAAAAAGTTGCCAAGCGCATTACCTCTCTTGTTCAGAAAGGCCGCTATCTTACCGAACAGGAACAGGCGCAGTATGACAAAATCCAGGCTGAAAAGGAACTGGCAGAAGAAGATGCCATCCAAGCCCAGCAGCCGGAGGTGGAGGAAGAAACTCCAAAGCCTACCCTTCGGGAGCAGTTTGAGCAGTATAAGCCTGTGGTGACAGCCGCCATTTCCGAGGATGCCGCATACCGCAATGCCTGCGGTCATTCTGACCGTGAAAATGCTGTCATCGAGGGCAATGCCGCTGTGCGCCGTGCGGTCCTTGGTTCTAAGGATATGGAGCTGATCCGTCTCTATTCGGATATACCGGAGTTCCGCCAGCGTCTGCACCGGGAAGTAATCGACGAAACCTATCCAAAGCTCCATGAGCTTCTGCGCCCTCTTTCTCAGGAAGATATTGATACTGCCCTTTGTGCATGGAACGGCAATATTGAGAGTAAACACGCTGTCGTCCGCTATATGAAAGATCATGCAAGAGAGAAAGATACCGCTGCATGGCTGGCTCAGGAATACGGCGGCAGTAACAGCAACAGCCTGTTCATTACTCGTGCCGGCAGCCCGGAGGAAACGCAGCTGCCCTGGCCGAAGGTACAGCGCCGGATTGCCCAGCTCATTCAGGAGGACCGATTCTATACCGAAGAAGAACAGGACCGTTTTGACAACATCGACCCCATCGCCATTCGGGAAGCCCTGGAGGAAAGAGGGATCGTCAACGGTCAGGTGGCAGACCCGGAAAAACTGGACAATGACCCGTTTATCCAGCGGGTGATGTCGGATGCAGAGCAGATCGCAGCTGCCGAGACAGAGCAGACTTCCGAAGTTTCCATTTCCGATGAGGAATATGATGCAGTTCGCCGCCCAACTCCGCAAAGAACCTCCTATGACCCTGCCGCCCCGGTCTATGCCGTGGGCGATACCGTGTATATCGAGGATGACGCCTATCAGATCACCGAGCTGCGGGATGACACCGTGCAGCTTCTGCCCACCGGCATGGCATATCCCATCTACCGGGCAGAGCGTAAAGAACAGTTCGAGCAGCTGCTTCGGGCAGATCGCCGCAATGCTTACTATACCGAGTTTCTTCCCGTTGACCCGGACAAGGCAGATCAGGACCTGCGGGATGTATTGGCCCATGGACTGATGGATGAAGCGGATAAACAGCAGATTTCCACGCTGCTGCAATCCGGCAGGAGTAACAGCGAGATCGCTTACTGGCTGAGCAGAGCCTATTCCGGTGAGATCGAGACACTGAATCTGGAGACTGGCGATATTGCCGATTACCGTACCACGGCACAGGGCATAGAGCTGGAAGTCATGGATGCAGAGGAAAAGCGTCTGGCTGTGCTGTATTTCCGCTGGGATGAGGTTGCACCTTTGCTGCGCGGGATGTACGCCCGTCAGCAGGACGGGTTGGGACAGGAACAGCCCCAACCGGCTACCGAATCTCCGACCTTCCATTCCGAGACCATGGCCGTCTATCCGGGCGATAAGAACAATCTGCCTTATGATGTGGTGGTGGAACGACTGCATATCGAGGAGCCGGAGCCACCAGCGCCTGTGACAGAGCCGGAGAAAACCTTTGAGGAAGTGCTGGACGAACACCCGGTTTCCATTCAGGTCAATGGCCAGTGGCAGACCTTCCCCAATGCCAAAGCTGCCGAGGAAGCCTCCTATGAGGAATACAAGGCTAACCTGCGTCGCAATGCAAAAAACTTCCGCATTACCGATGAGCATTTGGGCGAAGGCGGTCCGAAAGCCAAGTTCCAGGCAAATGTCAATGCGATTCGTTTGCTGAAAGAGCTGGAAGCTGCCGGACAGCAGGCAAGCCCAGAACAGCAGGAGATTCTTTCTCGGTATGTGGGCTGGGGCGGTCTCTCTGATGCTTTTGACCCGGAGAAACCGGCATGGGCTTTAGAGTATGCCCAGCTAAAAGAGCTGCTGACCCCGGAGGAATATGCCGCCGCCAGAAGCTCCACCCTAAACGCCCATTACACCAGTCCTACGGTCATCAAAGCGATTTACGATGCTGTGGACCGTATGGGATTTGAAACCGGAAATATTCTGGAGCCATCTATGGGTGTGGGCAATTTCTTCGGTATGCTGCCGGAGGAAATGAGAAACAGCCGTCTGTACGGCGTGGAGCTGGACCCGGTTTCCGGGCGTATTGCAAAGCAGCTCTATCCCAAGGCGGACATCACAGTAGGCGGCTTTGAGACCACCGACAGGCGTGACTTCTTTGACCTTGCCATCGGCAATGTGCCTTTCGGCCAGTATCAGGTCAATGACAAAGCCTACAACAAGCTGAATTTCAACATTCATAATTACTTTTTCGCCAAAGCACTGGATCAGGTGCGTCCCGGCGGTGTGGTAGCTTTTGTGACCTCCCGCTATACTATGGACGCCAAGGATTCCACCGTGCGTCGCTATCTTGCCCAGCGTGCCGAGCTGCTGGGAGCCATCCGTCTGCCCAATGACGCGTTCAAAAAGAATGCCGGTGCCGAGGTGGTATCAGACATCATCTTTCTCCAAAAGCGGGACCGCCCGCTGGACATCGTGCCGGAATGGACCCAGACCGGACAGACGGAGGACGGATTTGCCATCAACCGGTATTTTATCGACCACCCGGAAATGGTGCTGGGCAGACAGGAGCCGGTAAGCACTGCACATGGTATGGACTACACCGTGAACCCCATCGAGGGACTGAAGCTTTCCGACCAGCTGCATGATGCTGTGAAGTACATTCATGGCACTTATCAGGAGGCAGAGCTGCCGGAGTTGGGCGAAGGCGAAGCCATTGGCACCTCCGTTCCTGCCGATCCTAATGTGAAGAACTATTCTTATGTCATTGTAGACGGGCAGGTGTACTACCGGGAAAACAGCCGTATGGTGCGCCCGGATCTCAACACCACCGCAGAAGCCCGCGTAAAAGGTCTTGTGGGACTGCGCGATTGTGTGCAGGAACTGATCGACCTTCAGATGGATGCAGCGGTTCCAGACAGCACCATTACCCAAAAGCAGGCGGAACTGAACAGCCTCTATGACAGCTTTTCTGCCAAATACGGTCTCATCAATGACCGTGCAAACCGTCTGGCCTATGCAGATGATTCTTCCTATTATCTGCTCTGTGCACTGGAAGTCATCGACGAGGACGGAAAGCTGGAGCGCAAGGCGGATATGTTCACCAAACGAACCATCAAGCCCCATCAGGCGGTGGCTGTGGTGGATACGGCAAGTGAAGCACTGGCGGTGTCCATCTCGGAAAAAGCCTGCGTGGATATGGACTATATGAGCCAGCTTACCGGAAAAACAAAAGAAGAACTGGCCGGAGAGCTGCAAGGCGTAATCTTCCGTGTACCGGGACAGTTGGAGCAGGACGGAACGCCCCATTATGTGACTGCTGATGAATACCTCTCTGGCAATGTACGCCGAAAACTGCGTCAGGCGCAGCGGGCGGCACAGCAGGACCCGGTTTATGCAGTCAATGTGGAAGCTCTTACTGCCGCGCAGCCCAAAGACCTGGATGCGTCGGAGATCGAGGTGCGTCTGGGCGCTACCTGGATTGACAAGGAATATATCCAGCAGTTTATGTATGAGACCTTTAATACCCCGTTTTATCTCCAGCGCAGTATTGGGGTCAACTATTCGTCCTTTACCGCTGAATGGCAGATCAAGGGGAAATCTTCCGTATCCTACAACGATGTGGCAGCTTATACCACCTATGGGACCAGTCGTGCCAATGCCTATAAGATTTTGGAGGACAGCCTGAACCTGCGAGATGTCCGTATCTATGACACCATAGAGGACGCAGACGGAAAAGAGCGCCGCGTGCTGAACGCCAAGGAGACCACCCTGGCGGCTCAAAAACAGCAGGCGATCCGGGAAGCCTTTAGGGACTGGATCTGGAGAGACCCGGAACGCCGCCAGACTTTGGTGCGCCAGTACAACGAAGAAATGAACTCTACCCGTCCCCGCGAGTATGATGGCAGCCATATCACTTTTGGTGGCATGAATCCGGCCATTACCCTGCGGGAACACCAGAAAAGCGCTATCGCCCATGTGCTGTATGGCGGTAATACCCTGTTGGCACATGAAGTGGGCGCGGGCAAAACTTTTGAGATGGTAGCTGCTGCTATGGAAGCCAAACGCCTGGGCTTGTGCCAGAAATCTCTCTTTGTGGTTCCCAACCACCTGACCGAGCAGTGGGCGTCGGAGTTTCTGCGCCTCTATCCTTCCGCCAACATCTTAGTTACCACCAAAAAGGACTTTGAGACCCATAACCGCAAAAAGTTCTGTGCCCGTATTGCGACCGGTGACTACGACGCCATCATCATGGGACACAGCCAGTTTGAGCGTATCCCCATCAGCCGGGAGCGTCAGGAACGGCTTCTCTATGAGCAGATCGACGAGATTACCGAGGGCATCGCAGAGGTGCAGGCCAGCGGCGGCGAGCGGTTTACCGTCAAGCAGCTGGAGCGTACCAGAAAGTCTCTGGAAGCCAGACTGGAAAAGCTGCAAGCCGAGGGGCGAAAAGACGATGTGGTAACCTTCGAGCAGCTGGGTGTGGACCGATTGTTCGTGGACGAGGCCCACAACTATAAAAACCTGTTTCTATACACAAAAATGCGAAATGTGGCAGGCTTATCCACATCGGACGCGCAGAAATCCTCCGATATGTTTGCCAAGTGCCGCTATATGGATGAGATCACCGGAAACCGTGGCGTGATTTTTGCCACCGGCACACCGGTCAGCAACTCCATGACCGAGCTTTACACCATGCAGCGTTACCTTCAGTATGAACGCTTGCAAGAGCTGAACATGACCCACTTCGACTGCTGGGCTTCCCGATTTGGGGAGACTGTCACAGCATTGGAGCTGGCACCGGAAGGCACCGGCTACCGGGCAAGAACGAGATTCAGCAAGTTCTTTAACCTGCCTGAACTGATGAACCTGTTCAAAGAAGTGGCCGACATTAAGACTGCCGACCAGTTAAATCTCCCCACCCCGGAGGTGGAATACCACAACATCGTGGCACAGCCTACTGAACATCAGCAGGAAATGGTCAAGGCCCTTTCGGAGCGCGCATCGCTGGTACACAGCGGAACCGTTGACCCGTCCCAGGACAATATGCTCAAGATTACCTCGGATGGCCGCAAGCTGGGGCTGGACCAGAGGATCGTCAACCAGATGCTGCCGGACGAACCCGGCACAAAGGTCAATCAGTGCGTGGACAACATCATGCAGATCTGGCGGGATGGCGAAGCTGACAAGCTGACCCAGCTGGTATTCTGCGACATTTCTACCCCGCAGGCAAAAGCTCCTGCAAGCAAGGCGGCGAAAACGCTGGATAATCCACTGCTTCACGCACTGGAAGGCGCTGTACCCCTTCCGGAGCAGGAACCGGCCTTTACGGTATATGACGATATTCGTCAGAAACTCATTGCTCAGGGGATGCCTGCCGACCAGATCGCTTTTATCCATGAAGCAAACACCGAAGTGCGGAAAAAGGAGCTGTTCTCTAAAGTCCGTACCGGTCAGGTGCGTGTGCTTATGGGCAGCACCGCCAAGATGGGCGCAGGCACCAATGTGCAGGACCGTCTGGTGGCACTTCATGACCTGGACTGTCCGTGGAGACCGGGAGACCTTGCCCAGAGAAAGGGCCGTATCGAGCGCCAGGGCAATAGCAACCCTTTGGTTCATGTGTACCGTTATGTCACCGAGGGGACTTTTGATGCCTATTTGTGGCAGACGGTGGAGAATAAGCAGAAATTCATCAGCCAGATCATGACTTCTAAATCGCCGGTGCGCTCCTGCGATGATGTGGATGAAACCGCCCTCAGTTTTGCTGAGATCAAGGCTCTGTGTGCCGGAGATCCCCGTATCAAAGAGCGTATGGATTTGGATGTGGAGGTATCCCGCCTGAAGCTGATGAAAGCCGACCACCAGAGTAAGCAGTACCGCTTGGAGGATCAGTTGCTCAAATACTTCCCAGAGGAGATTGAAAAGCACAAGGGCTTTATCAAGGGCTTTGAATCTGACCTGGAGGTTTTGGCAGCTCACCCGCACCCAGAGGACGGCTTTGCCGGTATGGAGATCCGTGGAGATCTGCTGACTGATAAGGAGAACGCCGGTGCTGCCCTTTTGGATGCCTGCAAAGAGGTCAAAACCTCCGATCCGGTGCAGATCGGCAGCTACCGGGGCTATGCCATGTCCGTGGAATTTTCCGCTTGGAAACAGGAATATACGCTCCTGCTGAAAGGACAGATGACCCACAGGGCAACCCTTGGTACAGACCCCCGCGGAAATCTTACCCGTATCGACAATGCCCTCGCCCAGATGCCCCAGCGTCTGGAGGCGGCAAAGGCCCAGCTGGATAACCTCTATCAGCAGCAGGCTGCCGCAAAGGAGGAAGTCGGAAAGCCATTCCTTTATGAAGAAGAACTGAGAAGCAAAAACGCCCGTCTGGTGGAGCTGGATACCCTGCTCAACATCGACGGAAAGGGACAGGCACACACCGAATCCGCTGTTGCCAAAAGCACACGCCCTTCGGTATTAGATCATCTGAAACGCCCGGTGCCGCCACGCAGTATAGACAAGAAACCAAAACAGCATGAGGAGGTGCGATAACATGAATACCAACGATCTGAATACGGCTCTTTATGAAAAGATGGCCGATGAGCAGGATAAATACAGGGACTGGCTGAAAAGCCAGCCCCCGGAAGAAATCCTGCACCACACCTATGAGTACACCATCCGTGAGGACATCGTGATGGCGATGGAGGAACTGGAGCTGACCGACGCCCAGGCCAAGGCGCTTTTGGAATCTCCCTCGCCGCTGGCGGATGTGTACCGCTATTTTGAAAAGCTGGAGACTGGCTATATGGATGTGATTCGGGACAGCATTGAAAACCGAGCCAATGAGGTATGCAGAGAACCTGAAGAACTTAATCCCATGGTAGTTTATCTTCATTCTGCTTCATACGCGACTAAGCATGGAGAAACAGACGCATATTGGCTGTCTGACCAGGCGAATTTTTCCTGTAAAGTTGCCATTGAGCAGGCAATCAGCACCCACTACGGAGACAACCGACTGGATACCGCTTCTGCGGTGCAGGAGGTCATGGAGAAATTCGGACCGGAGCGAATGAACTTTATTCTCGCCAATACCATTCAGCATAAGGATGCAGATGGGCGGATCTCCCGTGACAACAAAGCATGGGCAAAGACCATTCCTATGCCGGAGGACAAAGAATCGTTTCGCCGTAATGCTTATCTGGTAGTAGATCAGGTCAATCCGGGACTTGTAGACCTGTTTACAAGACAGGCTCGAAAGACCGTTCAGGAGAAAGAAAAAGGCTCTGTCCTGCAAAAGCTCAAACAGGAGCTGCCTGCCCATAAGCCTGCCGCCCCGAAGAAACAGGGTCCGGAGAGATAACCATGGCAAAGCGCAAGAGGGATATGCAATTAAACTTTAGAGTTTCATCGGAGGAGCTTGCTGTAATTGAGCAAAAAATGTCTCAGCTTGGAACCTCAAACCGTGAAGCCTATCTAAGAAAAATGGCACTGGATGGGTATGTGGTCAAGCTGGAACTGCCGGAGCTAAAGGAACTGGTCTCCCTGATGCGCCGAAGCAGCAACAATTTGAATCAGCTGACCCGTAAAGTGCATGAGACAGGGCGGGCTTATGATGCTGACTTGGAGGATATATCCCAGCGGCAGGAACAGTTATGGGAGGGTGTGAACGAAATCCTTACCCAACTTTCCAAACTTTCATAACAGGGATAGATACTCCATTTGCGGAGGGAGGAACGGCATTACTTCGCTGCTCCTCTCTCCGCTTTTTCTTTTTATCGGTATCCTTGTCTTTTGCCTGTCCATACCAGATAATATGAGTAGAAAAGATACCGAGAACGCTGCAAGGAGGAAATGATATGAAGATTTTGAAAGGGCTTTTGATGATTATAACTGCGCCGGTCATTTTGGTGTTGACGCTTTTTGTTTGGCTCTGCATGGGTCTGATCTACATATCCGGTCTGGTGCTCGGCCTGCTTAGCATGGTGATTGCTCTGCTTGGCGTGGCTGTGCTGCTTACCTATTCCCTGCAAAATGGTTTGATCCTTTTAGTCATGGCATTTTTGATTAGCCCTATGGGGCTGCCACTGGCTGCGATCTGGCTGCTGGGCAAGGTGCAGAGTTTGAAATTTGCGATCCAGCATAAGGTGTATGGATAAAGAAACAGGATGTCAGATTTAACATCCTGTCTTTACAAAATCGGAAGTGAAACTGCAATATTTTCGGAAGTCAAAAAGGTTAAAAGAACGCGGTCTGCTACGACAGGCCGTTTTCTTTTCGGGAAGGAGGTCTGACCTATGGCAACCACGAGAATCATGCCGCTTCATGTCGGCAAGGGCCGCACAGAAAGTCGGGCGATCAGTGACATCATCGACTATGTGGCCAACCCAAAGAAAACAGATGACGGCAGACTCATTACCGGCTATGCGTGTGACAGCCGGACTGCGGATGCAGAGTTTCTTCTGGCAAAGCGGCAGTACATTGCCGCTACCGGACGAGTGCGAGGTGCGGATGATGTGATTGCCTATCATGTGCGCCAGTCGTTCCGCCCCGGTGAGATCACTCCGGAAGAAGCGAACCAGCTGGGTGTGGATTTTGCCAAGCGTTTTACCAAGGGCAATCATGCCTTTGTGGTCTGCACTCATATAGACAAATCGCACATTCACAATCACATTATCTGGTCATCGGTCAGCTTAGAATATGACCAGAAATTCCGAAACTTTTGGGGCAGCACCAAGGCGGTCCGTCAGTTGAGCGACACCATCTGCATTGAAAACGGACTGTCTATTGTAGAGAACCCGAAACCTCACGGAAAGAGCTATAACAAATGGCTGGGAGATCAGGCAAAGCCCTCTCACCGAGAGCTGCTTCGTGTGGCGATTGACAACGCATTATCACAAAGTCCTGCTAATTTTGAAGAACTGCTGAAGCTGCTGCAAGAGTCCGACTGTGAAGTATCAAAGCGCGGAAAATCATATCGCCTGAAGCTCCTCGGTTGGGAGAAAGCCGCCCGTATGGACAGCCTGGGCGAAGGATATGGATTGGAAGATTTACAGGCAGTTCTCTCCGGGAAGAAAGCGCATACCCCACGAAAGAAAGTGGTCGCACAGGCAGAGCCGCCGAAGGTCAATCTGCTGGTGGACATTCAAGCAAAATTGCAGGCAGGAAAAGGGGCTGGCTATGCTCGATGGGCCAAGGTTTTCAATCTGAAACAAATGGCACAGACCATGAATTACCTATCAGAGAACAATCTGCTGGAGTATGCGGTTTTGGAAGAAAAGGCTGCGGCTGCCACGGCACATCACAATGAGCTTTCGGCGCAGATCAAGGCGGCTGAAAAGCGCATGGCAGAGATTGCTGTTCTGCGTACTCACATTGTAAATTATGCCAAGACCCGTGAGGTCTATGTGGCATACCGCAAGGCCGGCTACTCTAAGAAATTCCGTGAAGAACATGAGGAAGAAATTCTGCTCCACCAGGCTGCTAAAAATGCCTTTGATGAAATGGGAGTCAAGAAGCTGCCTAAGGTCAAAGAGTTGCAGACAGAGTATGCGAAATTGCTGGAAGAAAAGAAAAAGACCTATGCCGAGTACCGGCGTTCCCGTGAGGAAATGCGGGAGCTTTTAACGGCAAAGGCCAATGTGGATCGAGTGCTGAAAATGGAGGTAGAACAGGATGTTGAAAAAGAAAAAAACCACGGCCAGCGATAAGCTGGTCCTGGTCAAAAGCGTTCGCAGAACGCGCAGCCACAGAATGAAATTCTGTGTTCAAAGGGGCTTGGGGGCACTGCCCTCAACAAGCAGTTTGTGGCGAAATGGATAGCCACAAGCATTGCTTGCCACAATATGCTGCGCATAAAATAAAAAACTAACGACGGGACGCTTACTGCCTCCTATCGTTAGTTTTCTGTGTTTAAGCGACTTATAAAACCAATCAGCATAATCAGATCGTCATCTGACATCTTTCTCATTCCGTCTAAAGCCTTCTTGATAAGCTGAGGGTTATTCTCCTGTGCATCAAAAAATTGAAGCGGCGTGATTTCAAAATACTCACAGATGTTGAGAAACTGCTTCATAGACGGCATAGAACGCCCGGAAGAAATCGCCTGAATATAGCTTCTGTTCTGCCCTAACTCCATGCTCATCTGATATTCTGAAACGCCTTTTTTCAATCGTAATTCTGTGATTCGATTGCGGATAAATTCTTCGTCCATACGCTCACCTCTCTGCTCTTTTAGCATAGCAGAAAGCAATTCTTGATACTTCGTATGTGTTGTGTTATAATTTTGTAATATAACCTTTATACGCATTATTATTTGCGTTATTTTTGCTTTATATGCGTAATCAAGGCAGCTATCAAAGGTGATTTGTATGAATCAGTATGCCTGTGCCATTACCGGCCACAGACCGACAAGGTTTTGCTTTGGATATAATGAGGAAGATCCCCTATGTCAAAAGCTAAAAGAATGTCTCATAGAGCAGTTTCGCATACTCCATGACGAGAAATTTGTCCGTACTTTTTTTGTCGGCGGTGCTCTTGGTGTGGATATGTGGGCTGGAGAACAGCTGCTGACGTTGAGGGCACAAACAGGATACGAGGATATTAAAATTATCGTTGTAATTCCCTTCATCGGCTATGACTCTAAATGGCCGGATCAGAGTAGACATAGATTGAAAAAACTAATCCAAAACGCAAACGATTCTATTGTTATTTCACATTCTGCGGATGTTTCCAGTTATAAAAAAAGAAATTACTATATGGTCGATCATGCAGAGTACATCATCGGTGTGTTTGATAATCAGAAAAAGCTGCGCTCAGGCACAGCACAGACAGTCAATTATGCCTTACGAAACGGAAAAGCAATCACTCTGATTCATCCAGATACTATGGAAATAACAACCCCTACGACTTAACAAATTCACAAAAATTTTTCATTGGCATTTCCAACAAAATATTTTCATTGAAGGAGTGCTGTGATATAATAAAATATAAAACTATGCTCAGAACAAATGGTGCCGCTATGAACAAATATATTGGACAGCAATTTGCTGCTTTAAGATACGAAAAAAATATTTTGGTTGTTGAAGAAACTACATCCGCTGGTGGATGCGGCTCCTTCAACGCGGCTTCTTCATGCCCTGCGTCAGCCTGTCTTTATGACAGTGCGGCGTGGGGCATTTTTTATTGTTCGGAAAGAGGTGGCCTGATATGAATTTACCAAAACGAAATAGTGCGGACGGGCGCTGTTACTGGATGAAGCCCGAGGTACAGGAGGAACTGCAACCGCTCTTTGACCAGTGCATCCAGGATGCCATTGACGGGAAAATCACGCGGCTTGATGATTCCCACTGGCCGCCGGTAGTGGTCAGCAGTCAAGGTGCACCCTTTGAGGTGTGGCAACTGCTTAGGGCATGGACCGAAATACAGCGGGCCGAGACTCTGGACGCGGAACAGGCCATTTCCTTCAGCGAAAACCTGCGCCGCCAGAGCCGGTGGGGTGAAATTGACCACCATCTGTTTGATATGCTCAAACGGGAGCTGCAAGAGAAGTATTTTGATGCAACAGGCAATGAAGATGACCACTTTTGGGATCGGGAGTATTCCCTGAAACCAGGCATTCGTGCAGAGCAGGTCCCGGAGCCGCTGCTGCGTTTCGCCTGCTATGTGGCGGTGAGCTATAAGGTATATGGTATGGACTTTCAGTATCTGGACGCCAATTACCTCTTTGGATTGGTGGAGAAAGTCCGTCCGGATATGGTGAAAAAGCTGAAAGAACATGGGACCGGCAGGTTGCCGCTCAACCTGCAAAAGCGGAAAACAGAGCACTTCACCGCATCGGCCAACGATGCCTTTGCTGTGATCCGTATTACTGCCAGGAACAGCACGGAGGAGTGCTGCCATGAAGTACTGAACTACCTGTGTGAGCTTCTGGAGCAGGAGGATTTTCCCCGCAGCTATGCGGTGGAGTTCAAAGGGCCGGAAAAGAGTTATCTTCCCATCACAGGACTGCCCAAAAAGGGAGTAAACCAGCTCTTTGCCTGTGCCGTGCAGTACCCCGGCCTCCATCCCCTGATGGAACGGTACGCCCGGCTTGCCATGCGGCAATATGAGCAGTACACCAATCTCAGCGATGAGCAGTGCGCGCTCCCCGGAAGTTTTGCCGTGTTCGCCCTGGGAATGCTGGGGCAAGAGTGGCGGCAGCTCCTCTGGGATTATCTCGATCTCTGCGATGATGAGCACTCCCACTTACAGGAAAAATTCCTCCGGGAGTATGTGAAACAGTTCGGATTTACCGCCGATACCGTCCCTGTATTTGTCCGTGGGGTGCTGTCCATGCAGAACATGAAGTATTCCAAGGATTATGCCGCGTGGATGGCAAACGCAGAAAGCCTGGACGCTCTGCTGGAGGCAAAAATCCACCTGCCCGAGATCGTTCCAAGCGGTTTTTCCTCCGACGAGGATGACGATGAGGACGAGGAACCCGCCGAGGAAACAGAAGCCAGCCCGGAGGAAGTGCTGCAATACGCATGGGAAACGGTCTGCTATGTGATCTGGGGCAAAGCCAGCGCCAAGGGTGGTCAGAAAGTGGTGGAAGCAGCTCCGGAGGAACTGAAGGAACTTTACCGACAGATTTTTATTCCGATAACGAAGAACCAGGAAGGAAGTGGTGGCCTGCTATGAGTTTGCCGAAACGCGACGGCGTACAAGGCCGTTACTATTTGATCCAGAAACCAGATACGAACCCCGAAGTGCTGGAGCACGCCGATCAGTGCATCCAGGATGTGTTGGATGGAACTGCAAAAGAAAACCATTCCGGCTATCCGGTGGTCGTTCGGAACCAAAGTGGAACGCCCTTTCTTCCCAGCCAGCTGCTGGGTCGGTATCTGTCCAAACTGCCTTTGAAGGGATTCCCCTATGAGGAAGCGGTTGTATTCTGCGATGCACTGCGGCGGTTGGTGGGCTGGAAAGAGATTGATTACACACTGGAGCAGTATATCAAAAAACAGGTGCAGGAAAGGTATTTTGAGGCTGGAGAAAAAGAGGACGATTTTACTCCTTTCCCGCCTTGCACTGTGTGGCCGGAGCTGCGGCCAGAGGATGTGGACGAAAACCTGCTGCGCTTTACTTGCTATGTCGCAGTCTGTTATACGGTATATGGAGCCAGCTATAATACCATTACAACTGAACACTACCTTGATCTGGTTTCCCAGCTCCGCCCAGATATGGTGAAGCAGCTGAAAACCAATGGCAGCGGCAAATTGCCAAAGGACATTCAGCGGCGTAAGACGGAGCATTTCACCGCATCGGCCAATGATGTGTTTGCTGCCATCCGCATCACCGCCAGGGACTCCACCGAGGAGTGCTATGCTGAAATCCTGGACTACCTGTGTGCGGTGTTGGAACAGGAGGAATTTCCCCGCAGTTACTCGGTGGAGTTCCGTGGGAAGGAAAAACTCTATCTGCCCATTCCCGGCTTGCCCAAAAAGGGCGTCAATCAGCTCTTTGCCTGTGCTGTGCAGCACCCTGCTCTTCATCCGGCTATGGAGCGATACGCTCGTTTGGCTATGCGGGAGTTTGAGTGGTATCAAAACCTTGCGGATGAAGCCTGTGCGATGCCCGGTACCTTCGCCGTGTTTGCCCTGGGACTGGAGGGAGAACCGTGGGCACCGCTGGTGACGGAATATCTGGATCTCTGCGATGACGAGCACTCCTCTTTGCAAGAGAAATTCCTTCATGCCTTGATCCGAAAGTTTGGGTTTCAACCATGGACGCTGGAGGTATTGGTGCGGGGCGCATTATCTATGCAGTGGCTGGAGCCTGCCAGAGAATTCCGCAGCCTGATCGCCAATGGGGAAAGCCTGGATGCACTGCTGGCAGTCAAGCGCCGCTTTTCCGCTTATCTCCTGCCGGAAGAAAACGAAGACCCGAAATTCCGGGCCATCGCTTGGCAGAGCCTGCTCTGGGCCATCTGGGGGCAAGCCTCTGAAAACGGCGGCAGCAAGGTCATTAAGACGGCTCCGAAGGAACTGAGAGAAAGGTATCAGGAAATTTTTCAATAGACTATAAGGAGGACTCGGATGAGTGAAGTAAGCTATTCAAATGTACCTCCCATGATGGCTGCCATCAAAAGTGGTGACATAGAGGCGATTCGTTCCCTGCTTCACGCAGGGCATTCTCCCAATGAGCCACAATGCTATCAGGTAATGATTGGAGATTGGCCTCGGGATGACGAAGCCTCTCCGCTGGAATTGGCTGTACTGGAAAATCGGATGGACATGGTACAGCTCCTGATCGAATGCGGAGCAGATTTGACCCATAACCCGGAAGAATTGCTTTGTGGTTCCCTGCGCAGTCAAGACCTGACCCTATTTTCCTTTTTGGTAGATGTGGGAGTCAGAATCCCCGCAACGCAAAGGGATATATGCAGGCTGTTTCTCCACTTGGTGGATCGGGATGAGCCTAATGTACTCCCCATTTTGAAAAGGATGGGCATGGATTTGAAACAATACGGCGGTGAAGCCCTGCGCAGTATGGCGAGCCATGGAAATCAGCTGCTGGTGGAGTATCTGATTCAAAACGGGGCGGACATCAACTATCACAAGCCAGATATGGTGTTTCCCTACGCTTCGACTCCTGTCACTGAAGCTGCACGGCACAACGATTTTTCTATGGTGCGCTGGCTTGTGGAACAGGGTGCAGACATCACCATCCCGGATAAATACGGTGACCGGCCCTACACCGTGGCAGTACAGAACAAAAATCAGGAAATGGCCGCCTACTTAAAAGCTCTGGAGCCGGAGGAATGGCATAACGAACAGGAAAAGGCGCGTCAACTCACGCCTTACAAGCTGCCTGCCAAGCTGGTGGAATACTTAAAGACCGGCCCCTTGCGTCTGGAATTTCCAGAGTGGGAACTGGTGAAATGGGCGGAACTGTACCCCTACATGGATGTACAGGAGATGACCTGGAAACGGAAAAAGTTGCTCTCCCTTATGGCGAAAATGGACAATTACAGCGACTATTTGCTGCTGTGGAGTCCCAGAGATAAGAAACTCTGGTATCTGGACATTGAGCATAAGGAGTTTCATCCGTTAACCAAATGGGAGGAATTTATTGCTGATCCCGGAAAATATCTTAATGGAATGATTGAGGGAGAGTTTGAGGAATAAGGAGAGAAGCAAAATGGAACAGGCATACTGCACCGCAGTTTTCTGGCGCGGCGGAGAAAAGATTGATCTGAATGGGCGAAAGCCGGATGCGGTACGGTGCCTATCTGTGACGGGAGAGCGGAAGGTGAATCTGTCCTTCCTGCGAGATTATCCCAATCTGGAGGAACTAACCCTAATGGAAAAGTGTGAGGGTGTAGAAGTTCTCTCCGGGCTAAAGCAGCTTCATACACTGTCCCTATGGCTGTCGGCCCCTGTTTCCTGGGACAATGTTTCTCTCCCCGGCCTGCGTGTTCTCCACCTGCGTGGGGAAAAGAATGGCGACATCACCCCACTTCTCACCAGCATTACCTATCTCCATTTGGAGGAAATGCGGAAAACGGAAGATCTTGCCGCTTTCCTGACTCCAGCGACCCGGCTTCAGAAACTCTATCTCCAGTCACTCCCAGCTGTGCAGGAACTACCGGCTCTGGATGGGCTTCCTTCCCTTTATGCCCTGAAACTCTATGAGCTGCATAAACTAAACGATTTGTCCGCCCTCTCTCACAGCCATTTGCGCTACTTTGCCGCTTCTCTGATCGGGGATAAACTCTCCGCCCAGGCGCTGGCAGATGCTGTGATGGCGATTCCCAATCTGGAGGCAGCCGCGCTCCAGCTGGCGGATCGCTCCGAGCGGCGCTATGGCGGTGTCCAAAAAGCCTTTGCCGCCGCTGGGAAGTCCCCGCTGCTGCGGGAGGAAATCAGTGCTTTGACCACATGGCTGTTGCTATGATGTAGGAAATGGGAAAAGGAGAAACTACCTATGGCAGAGTTCAAACAAATCATAGATGATGCGCTGGACATTTTGAAATTTGACGGAGCCGTACAGGACACTCTGGCGGAACTGCGAGAAAAATGGGGCGCGCAGGTCCCGGCGCTGCTGGATGAACGCTTTGATGCCGTTGGCGTTCAATATATGAAACTATCCCATGAAAAAGGGGCGGCGGCGTTGGGGCAGGAGCTGTCTGCCTTCGGCTGGGCACTGTATAACCTGGACGATGAGGACGAGTATCTGTTTGCCTTGATCCCAGAGGAAGAACGCAGCGAATGGGAACGCTACTGCAAAAAGCAGGGGCAATATTGTCACCTGATGAAACAGCAAGGACGAAAATGGGGCGACCATGCCAAGGAGCAGGACCCTGGAAAGCTAATGCCCTGCGAGGAATACATACTTCAGGATGAGTACGATTATTTCTTCAACTCCCTGGCGGGTGATTTTGCGGCGGGCGAATGGAAAAACCAGGATGCAGAAGAATGGAAAAACGGCTGTGTGGCCGATCTGCGCCAGCGTCCGCCCCAGGTGACCCGCGCCCACAGCTTGCCGCACCTTGGGTGCCTCACTTATTCCGCAGAAAATGGACTCTATGCCGCGTCCAGGGCCGCTGGCAGCGGGACTATTGGCCGAGCATTATTGAGCAAGAATCCAGCCACGCTTAACTGGGTCGAACCGTCCCCCATTGGATATGACGGTCCACCCCAGACCCTGTGCTGGGCTGACCATTCCCTCTGGGTGGGTGATCCCACCAACGCTACACGGATTGAACTGACAGACCGGGGCACCTGTCAGGATGTGAAAAACTGGACTCTGCCGGAAGATGGATGGAGCACCAAATACCATTGCGGCATTACGACAGACGGTCTGGGCCGGGTCTACTTTTCCAACGAGTGGTACAAGGGGCAGATTTACCGCTGGGAAAACGGCAAGGTAACAAAACACACCTTCTCACTGGATGGATACGACCATCTCTCCGAGGCCGTTCCCGTTCCCGGCACAGGCCGCATTACCATGATCCACGCAGTCAGTGGCAAGGGGCGGATGGAAGAATGCCTGCTGGAACTGGATATGGACACCGGGCGGTGCCGAATTGCCCCCCTGCCTGGAATGGGCGAGGGGCTGAAACTTCGCTGGTTTACCGGGGACTGGCTGCTGGTGCAGGGAAACGGCGAGATCCTCTCCGATGACTTTGCCCAGCTCATCAATAGGAACACCCGTGAAGTGCTGCGTATCCGTCCGGGAATGTTCGGCGGGGAGAACATGCAGCACATTGGAATACTCACCGATGGCACGGTGGTCATCGTCACCCGGCGGGATAGGGTTGGGCCGGTATTTCGTTATCCCATCGACTTCTGGGGCTTCCTGCGGACGGCAAACAAGCCCAAAAAGCTGGAATGGCGAGAGTACAAAGAAGTGTACCCGAATCTGCCCATCTTTCTACCGCCCAAGGCCACGGAGCGAAAAATCATTCTCAAAAAAGACAGCCTGACTATCCTGGGGTCGGTATTTACGCCGCCGTTTACCCTTTCGCAGCTTTCGGAAAAGCTGGGGCCCGCCCGCATTGTCCTGCAAAATGGAACACGAAAAAGCCCCATTACAGGCCGAGAGAGTCCCTATACCCAGGCACTTGCTTTGTGGGACGAACTTGGACTACAGGGCTGGTTGGACGAAGATGAGCAGACCATCAAAACCATTGGTGTCCGGGTAGCGGCACAGGGAGAGTATGCGGTCCGGCAGACATTTGACGGAGCGGTTTGGATCGGGTCCAAGGACTACCGAGAGGCCAGCTGGAAGGATTTCGCCGGATTTGCCCATACCCTCAAATTAGGCGGCTTTACCGTTTATACCCGCTTGCCGGGTCCTGTTCCAGAGGAGCAATCAGCGCAGAAAGCAAAGCTGGAGGCCCTCTCCGCCATGGTACAGATCAGCTGGAAAGAGCCAGAGAATAAGGCGGCGAAAGCGCAGAAATACAAGTTATCCAAGCCGACTGAACCAGTGCTCACCTTTACCAGCTTCAACTTCAAGCTGGCGGTTATGGAAGTCCTGATGTACGAGAAAGGCTTACTGGCTCCTAAACTGGATGCACATGAGTTTGCCAGAGAGTATAGCCGACGCAAGATCGACATTGACGCGGAAGGGTATGAACCCATCCCAGAGATTCGGAAGTGGCTGGAGAAATACCCTGTCCCGGAGCGGCTGGCCCCGGAGGTCACAGAAATTGAGATGGATGGCGGCAGCGAGATTTATACCCAGCTCTGTCCGTTCTGGGATGGCGAGGATGGAGCCTTTGATCTTAATACCATTACGGAGGCGGAACTGCGCCAGTTCCCCAATCTCAACCATATTACTCTCATGTCCTCCAAGCCGGAACAGGTGCTGCCGGTTCTGGAACGGTGCAGTATCAAGGTAGACTTGCTGTGAGGTGAAAGTATGAAAGCGAAACTAAAAGTGATAAAGGACTGGGAGTTCGAGGAATTTGAACTGACGGGAACTTCCTTCAAATACAGCCCGACTGGATGCAAAGGTATGGTGGCCCGCAGCGAGGATGAAATTGTGTTTTGGACCTATCATCTCGCGCAAAAGTGCAGCGGCGTTTTGTGGGTCAAAGGCGAAGTTTCCAGGTGGATTCCCAGCCCGGAGCCGAAAGAGCAGCAAGATGTTTGGGAAGATCCTGTCTTGCTCTCATGCGACAGAGGAATACTGTTGGTTTGCCCGGCCAGTAAATCCCTTTGGTGGATGCCGCAGATGGATGGAGAGTGGATTCCGATCCCCATGGATAACTGGTGTGCCCAGGGTATTCCCAAGCCGGTAGCAGTCACCGGAAGCCAGGGCGTTTTCCCTATTGTGTGCCGAGTGGACAACTCCGCTGATGCGACTAACAGTTTTACCAGCCTGACGGTAGACCTTGAAACCATGACTGCACACTGGGCAGAAAGCGGCTCTTGTGTATACAGCAAAGCAGGAACCCGACAGACCCATTTGGCGGCAGTAGAGCGTGCTGGCGGAAATTTTGCCCAGGCAGACTTTCACTACAACTATCCTATGATTGGCTCTATACTGGAACAGAATGGACAGTTTTATGCCTTTTTGGAAAGCAGCACCATCAATCCGGCAGGTCTTTCTCTCATGGGCTACTATTGGTATCTGGAACTGGAGGAAAACGGACTATTCAAAAAGAAACTGTGGGGCAAAGATAATTTAAGCCGCCTGCCCGGAAAACACGGGATGCGCGGAAAATTCTCCGGTGACAGGACTTGCCTGATCCTGTCTCCCATTTTTAAGAATGATGACTGGAAGGGTAAACAAAAGGTGCTGCGCCTTTCAGATTTGGTGCTGATCGACCTTGCCATGCCCCGTGGATACGCTTCCTTCCATGTGCTGGATGTATGGGGAAACCGGGCATTTCTCAGCGATGAGAAAAACAAGCTGGTTCTTTGTGAAATGACCTTGGAACAGTTATGAGGTAAACCAATGGAATTATTTGCAAAAAGAATGACTTGGGAGCTGGACAATGAGGAAGGACTGTCCTGCCTGTCCTTTGAACTGGAGGATGGCTACTTTACACTCTCCCGCAAGACCGGCGCGGAAACACTCCGCTTGGAAATGAATGATCCAGCCAATGGTCAGTTGATTGACCCGGACTGTTTTGAATATGCCCTTGATAATACCAGGTTTCGTCTAAATATCGTGCGGAACAACCGAAAAGTTCTGCGGTATCTGGAAGAACACCACATCAACACGGAGTTGTATGGAGAAATCGTCCTTCACTACACTCCTCTCAGCAAGCCACAGCTTGAATCATTATCTGCCGTGGTTCTCAGACTGTTTTTCGGTGAACTGCTTTTTTAGGCGGAAACAGAAGTGTCGTTGGCAGAAATCATGCGAGGGGATAACTATGGTTAAAATTCATCGTATTTGGTTCAATACGGAGAGAATGGACAGAGAGGATCACTACAAAATCACATTATTCAGTCGCCCTCGTGTATCTATTCATGTGGACGAGTACATTTGGAGTTTCATCGAAGAAAACATTGTGAAGCCACACAAGCTTATGCGCAGTGAGAAGCATGGGTATCTGTTGGACATTTCGTTTGACCAGTTTGACCCAGCAAAACACCGATATTATCCGCTTTCCCCGTACAACGGGCCGCTTCGGGAAGGTGTCGAGATGGACAGCGCAAACAGAAGCTATTTCCGTGAGGATTTTGTAGGCGGCAAGGAGCGGACTACCTGGTTCTCTCCCAATAAAATATGGACAAACTGCGGCGACAAGGTCCTGAATGTGGACATCAAAGCCGCCAATGTAAGCGAGAGCATCACCCCCAGAGAATACGCAGACTTGCTGTTCGATGGGATTGGGGCAGCATTGGTGTTTAACTTCAAAAGGCTCAAGCGCGAGGAGTTTGATGGGCTGAAGCCCAAGATTGACTGGAGCATCGTAGAAAGCTTCCCCTTTCCCGCACCCTTTGAGGAGCAGCGGTACATTGGGGATGAAGGCGAAATTCATGTGTATTCCTGGGATGGCCGAAAGGAAACGACCCTTGTTGGTCCCTATTCCGTGCGGGAGTTGTATCTGGAGCATTTCGGAGAATCGTGAGGAGGAATTTTGCCGTGCAAGTTTGGTCAAAGGTGGATTTTGGTACCGGAACGGTCACCTTTCTGGATGACACACGAAAAGAAGATATGCTGCAAGTGGAATATCCAAACAGTTTCTTGCTGGATATGGGCTGGTATCAGGACAGATATATCATTTCTATCATTCAAAATTTTGATTGGACGCATCCAGTCCAGCAATATGAAACGACAGAAACAAATCAGCTTCCCACGCTATTGACGGAGGCGGTTCGCCTTGTGGAAAAGGAATCACAGTCTGCCGGAGCAAATTGAAGGAGGTCTTGTTATGAACGAGAATTTATTTCGACCACAATTTGATACATTGAAACTGTCCGATAAGCTCTGGCTGATGCAGACGCTGGCGACTCGTTATAATTTGACATTCAAAGAACTATACGCCTTTTCCCACTGGGGACAAAGCTGCACCACCGGCCTGTTTGAAAAAGGTGGCCGGGAGTTTGTCTTTGTCCCGGGCGATACCGTGATTCTTGGCTGGGAGAGCTTTGTCCAAGGAATGGACAAGGCCAACCAAGAGGAACTGGCGGATATTTTTGCGGAAATCGAATATGAGGGCACTGCGGAGGAATTTCTCCAGCAGGGCATGACCCCAGTACGCCAGGTGACCATTGGCCCCATGTTTGTGGGCAGAAAACTGGAGGAGATCGGCTGGGAAAGTGTATCCATGAACGACCCTCGCATCACCGCCCACCCTGAGTGGCTGGAGAACTTGCAGAGGTGGGCGGGTCAGAACAGCCAGAGTTTTGAGATACATGAAACTGTTCGCTTTGAACGCAATGGCGATGACTGGCGAGCGTGGCTGTGCCATCCAATGACCTACCCAGAGTTTCAGCGGTCCCTGTTGTGGGAGCTGGCAGCCAGCCTTCCCACGCCGGATGAGTGGGCCTATCTGTGCGGAGGCGGATGCCGCACCCTGTTCCCCTGGGGAGATGGACTGGATTACTCCATGCATCTGCACCACTTTGAAAGCGAGGAAGATCAGGGCAAGCCATACGACATGGAGCAGGCTAACTTCTTTGGCCTGTCTATTGCCTACGACCCCTATAAGCGGGAGTTGGTAGACGGGAAAACATTGACCACCTGCGGCGGCGACGGCGGCTGCAATATCTGCGGAGGCATGGGCCCTTTGCTTGGATATTTACCCTGTTCCCCTCACTGTAAACCGGAGGTTCGGGAAGATAATGAGATTCACAATGACTATGACTTTTTCCGTCCTGTTATCCGGGTGCAGACATCCGGGTGGCGAATGGTAATAGATAGAGCGCAAGAGTAAGGAGGTAAACTATGGAATGGCCAAAGCGGGCACGAACAGCGGATTGGGAAAACGGTGTCCTAACTTTAGATGGAGAAAAGAAATTTGATATTCCGGAGCTGACCACAGAGATCATGGAACGGCTGGCCGGTTACACCCTGGTGGGATTCCATGTGAAAGGGTATCCGGTGACGGATGAACTGCTTGCCCCCTTTGCCGGGCATAAAAGTATGGTCAACTTCGGCGTGGAGAACAGCGCCCTTACCGACGCCTGTTTCCCCGTTTTTTCCGCCATGTCCAAGCTGCGCATCCTGCTGCTGACCGGGAACTCCGGAATCGACGGAAGCGGCCTGTTCGCCCTGCAAAGCTGTAAGCTGGACCTGCTGGCCCTTGACCACACTGGGCTGGATGATGCCGGTCTGCTCCAGGCGGCTTCCATCCCCAAGCTATCCCATATCTGGATCGACCATACTGCTGTCACTTATGAGGGCTTGCTGGCTGTCGCCGGCAACAACTACATCAAGCCGGTGGTCCATGTGCAGTTCACCAAGGAGCAAATGGAACACTTCTCTCAGTTCCAGCGAGAAAAGGCCAAAAAGCCCGTCCAGCTGGATGAGCAGGCAGCGTCGGAATGCCGCAGGGTGTTGTCTGCCTTCTTTGCCGAGATGACAGAATGGGAGCAGTACATGGAGCAGGCTGGGTTTGAAGATCCCGAGGCTGTGCCCCGCCTGCTGGCGATCTGGGAGAAGTATGTGAGCGAAAAGCCCCGTCCGGGCTATCTGCCTCTGGACCTCTCATACAGTGCCCAGGGCACCTACAAGGGGGAAGAATTTCTTGACGCGGAACAGATCACTAAGAACAAGCTCTACATCTACACCAGAGAGAAAAATACCAGCTTTGACCGCCGCTTTCTCATGAAGCGCGTGGGCGAGGGTTGGATGATTGACGCGGTGCAGGAGCGGCTGGACGGCTGGCAACGGACAGGATTGTAAGGGAGGCATAATGGATGATATATAGGTTTACGGAAGTATTAAACGATCTTGTTAATTATTTTCTCCTTGGTGACATTTTGTTGCTGGAGGACTGGAAGCAGGCAAATCATCTTTCAGATGATTTAGCGATGGAGTTTACCACAAACGAAAGCGGCGACAGGATATTTGCCGAAGGAATTGTAATCCCAATGACCGGTATTGAAAACTATCCCTATACCATATTGTTCAATCTCTCTGGTGATAGACCGGAGCTGTGCAAAGAAAGAAACCGATTGCAGCTTAGAAAAAGTGGCTATTCCCTTAAAGTAGATCATAATATGCTGATGCTTTTTACATGGCCAATATTGGAACAGTTTACGCCTGAAAAGGTGAAAGATCTGATTTCTTACTATAGAGTGCATAAGAAGCCGATGATTGAGCTTGCAAATGGCTGGTATCATATCGAGATTTTGGGTGGAGAAACCTTGCAGGACGGGGACTATGAACCTACATTTGAGTTTGTGATACAACCAGCCACAAATGAAGAAGCCACCATAAATGCAGATATGAATTTTAGCTTTGAAATTACAATCTCTGCTTATTAGTGAAACCTATCCCTACCGAAGATGGAAAAGGAGATCATGATATGGATTTATTGAAACAATGCCAGCAATGGTTTGAACAGGATGAAGCGCAGAAGGTAATCGACACCCTGGAAGCGATTCCTGCCGAGGAGCGCACCCCGGAACTGGACAGCGAATTGGCCAAGGCATATATTGCCGTTGCACATATAGGAGAACGGGAGCCTTTTGAAAAGGCGCTGGAACTTCTGGCTCCCCATGAGGAGTATTTTGCCGAAGATCACTGCTGGAATTATCGAATCGCTTTGGCCTATTACTGTCTGGATGAGGAAGGCCCCGCCCTGCGTTACTTTGAAAAGGCCCTGAAAGCCCGCCCCGGAGACAAAGATACTCAGGAGTACATAAACGATTGCCGCCGTCGTTTGTCCCTGCCCCGCTTTGAAAAGAACTTCCGTGAAAGGACGCAGGAAGCATGGGCAGCCTTTTCTCAGATTGAGGCAGAACTGCGTCAAATCATAGATACGGACGAAACACACCAGCGCGGCGAAGAACTGGTTGAAAAATGCGGGAATGCACTCAAGACGGCCCTGTGTGATACTTCCTTCGAGCTGGGCTTCAATGGCGAAAAGCATGAATTGATCCTCAGTCCAGAGGGGCTTCGCTCCCGCCTGTTCCCGTTGGTGTACTTCCAGAAGCAGGCCCCAGAATCGGTGCTTGAGCATTGGAATATCTGGGTAGGCCGCCAGCCCTGTGAGGGGTTCGAGCTGCGAGCTGGAGAGATCGAAGTTCGGGCTGATGATGTGCAGATGTGGGCAGAGGAAACAGAGGATCATCAGGTAAGTCTGGTCCTTTACTGTGAAAAGCTGACCCCGATCTTGAAAGAGGACACAGACAAGGTCTGGTGGGCACTCTCTATGCTGGTGGATCAAACTATCGGAGAAGTTTCCGCTATCGCCTTTGTTGCTGGGTTTGATGTTTATGCTCAGCCGAAAGACGAACCGGCCAAGCTGCTTTCTGAACTGCCGGAGTTGCTGCAAAGCATGGGACTTTCTCTCTGGCGGGATGGCAGCGACTACCTGGAAAACAGCTACCTTGCCTATGAACTGAAACCGGTGGAGGACCCGGAGGCTGACTGGCGGCTGGATGTCTATACTGGAAGCTGCCGCCTGCCGGTGCTCATCAACGACTACCTGACTGCCCGCAGTGATATGGTGGATGAGTACCACAAGGATGGCATTGCCGCTGGATTCCTCCTGTACCCGCTGTCCGGTTTTACCGGTGAGGAACGAGTGAAAGCCATTCTGGATTTCCGGGATAACCTGCGGGATGCCATCCTGCGGGATGCAGGAGAGGAAGCCGTGACCTTCCTGGGTGGGGCCACTGGTCTGTATTGTGGGTATCTGGATTTTATCGCCTGGGATCTGCCCGCTGTACTAACAGCAGCACAGGCATTCTTTGAGAGAAGCGACTTGCCCTATGCTCACTTCCACGCATTCCGGCGGGATGTGGGTGGTGTGCCACTGCTGGACGAGAAAGAACCGGAGCCTCATATTCATGAGGAAACTGGCTCCCTGCTCTCGGCGGAGGATATTGAAACACTGGAATCCTTTGATGAAGGAACTGCCGCTTACTTTGGGAAAATGCTCGACTGGCTGGAGAATTTTATCAAAAGCGGCGTAGAAGAAGGACGATTCAGCGAAAAACAGGCTCACCAGGATTTACAGATTGCCCTCTGGTATGCCTTTGCCTGCCTTAACCTGGACGATTACATCCACTACTACCGCGCTGCGGAATGGATGAAGGATTCGGAGAAAAACGCCACGGGCTGCGCTACCTGGTACTACCGGTATTCTGTGGCGTTGATGTATTGCGGCAGGCTGGAAGAAGCACTGGAATATGCGGAGCGGGGCGCTCTGGAGGAGCCGGACTACCCCTGGATCTGGCTCCATCTGGGCAAGCTACGGGCGCATTTTGGCGATAAATCCGGTGCGCTGGATGCCGTCAAGCAAGGATTAAAACTGGAACCGGGAGATTATGAGTTCCTGACCTTAAAAAAAGAGATCAAAGCCGGAGCCACCCTGGAACAGATGGAATATCATTGGATCAATCCCGATGCTGACCAAACGCTCCAGCGGGGACTGGACGAGAATGCGGATGATAAACAATGCGCCATAGCCTGCATTCGGGTGGACGAAGCGGGACTTGCCGAATTTTATGAACTGTTCTACCCAGAGCGGTATAGCTATAAGAAAAATTCCCCCTGCTGTGAATTCCAATACCCGGTGAAGGAACATCTTGTGGAGCTTTCCTTCCGTATGAACGAAGCTGGACTCTCCAAGATGGAAACCGACTGGCTGCGGCAGCTCAAGGAACGGCTGGACAGCGGTGAATGGCTGACCCACACCCCTGAAGGAGAACCAGAGGGCATTCTAACAGGTGTGTTTGTGGACCAGACCCGCCGTATTGGTCTTGTCTATCAACAGCCGGGAGACGATCAGTATTTTCAGATTTTCCTGAACCCGGACGGCACGAAGGCGGATGCCTTCTGGTCCTCAAGAAAAAACAGCGAGCCGGAGGTTTATTCGGAGGATGAGATGTCTGCGATAGAGCAGCACATCAAAAACACCTTTGGTGAGTTTGAGAATGTGTTCCATGAGCTGGTTTCCCCTGACATCCATGTGGACATCTGCGTTGTTCCTCCCTCTGATGAGCGGGACTATTACACACTGGTAACGATGGGCATGGGTGCTCACCGGATGAATGTGCCGGAGGAACTGGCGGAATACAAGCTGGAACGAGCAGAGCTGGCCATCGCTCTGCCACCGGATTGGAAACTGGATGAGGAATCCCTGAAGGATGAGCGGTGGTACTGGCCGATTGGTCTCTTGAAAGTGTTGGCACGCCTGCCTATTTCCAACGATACCTGGCTGGGCTTTGGCCACACAATGGATAAGCAATCGCCGTTTGCAGAGGATACGGAACTCTGCGCCGCACTTCTGGTAGGTCCGCAGGATGTTGTCTGGAACGGAGGCGAAGTCTGCACTTTGCCGAGTGGCGAGGAGGTCAACTTCTATCAGGTGATCCCCCTCTACCGGGATGAATTGGAATATAAGCTGGCCCATGATGCGGACGCCCTGCTGGACAAAATGAACGGCATCAGCTTTGTGGTGGAGCCTGATCGTCAGGATGCTATCACTCGTGGCACTCTTTCCAATAATGATTTTGACGGTGAGATGGACGATGTCTCCTATCATATCGAGAGTATTGAGGAGAAGGGGCTGCCCGTTGACCCCATAAATGCTTATAACCTCTTTGCCATTTACCTCCGCTGGTGCATAGAGCATGATCTGATGGGCGAGGACTTTCTGAACGAATACGGCGAAGTGGCCAAACAGGTCAAAGCCGACCCTGCCAGTGTGGATCTGCGGGCGTTTATTCGGGACAAACTGAACGGGCAGATTATGGTTCCGATGTTCAATAAGGTTGGGCGAGCATTTACTTCTTACTACTATGGCGAACCTGATAGTCCAAATTTCCCCCGTGACATTGAAAACTATGCCTTGGAATATCTCGGCCCAGAAAAGTATTATTCCGATGAGTTCCAGTTTAAGGCCCCACTGTTCATCCCATTTGACGAGGACTACTACCAGGCCATGGCAAAGGTGATCGAGGAACGCTTCACCAACTGGCAGGGACAGGACTTCGACGAGGACACGCTGGAACCCTCCGAACTGGCTGAGGCGTTGATGGAGTATCTGGACTGTGAATGCACCTATTTCCCCTCCATGAAGGACGATGATCCCATCATGTCGGCATACAGCTATGCCAAACGGGAAAGTGTCAAAGAAGGCTTTGTGCCGGTGCTCATCAAGGCGGATGACGAAACGCTGTTGGAGTGTCTGGTGATGAACGCCGACCCGGAGAATGATGCAGACATTTACGAATTTGACCTCAAAACTGTAACGGAGTACCGGAAGAAGATGCTCTCCACCTCCGTCAAAGACGGAAAGGCGGTTTTGGAGGAATTGACCGGCCAGCGCAAGGAAGAAGCCGAGGATGACGATATGGACTGGGATGAGGAGATCCTGGGCGAGATGGAGGGCGGATATGATAACCGTCGTTTTTCAAGCTACTGGAATTCCGATAATGATATGACCTATCCTCTCATTCTGGCTAAAATCCCCGTGAAGAACCCTTGGGAGCTCTTCGCCTGGCTGCCCTTCGGAAACTGGAACGAGTGCCCAGACACGCCGGAACTGATGGCGGTGGCCAAATACTGGTTTGAGCAGCATGGGGCGGTGCCCGCTGCAATGAGCCACGATGAGTTGGAATTCCTGCTCCCGGCCCCTGTTTCCCAGGAGAAGGCCATGGAGGTCGCCGCAGAGCAGTACGGTTTCTGCCCGGACATCGTGGATCAAGAACAGGATGACCCCACTGTGGGCAATCTGGCGGATGTCCTGAGGCAGTCTACCGTCTGGTACTTCTGGTGGGATTGAGCAGAAGGATATGTCTATGAAGGAATATTTGAATACAAATTTTTCAGATATAGTTTATGGCGAAAATGGATTTCTTGTGGAACTGCGTTGTAATAACACATTTCAGGTACAGTTGTTTGGAAAAATAAAAGCCTATCTTCTTGAAAATCAACCAGCATGGAAGGCAGCGGGAGCTATCCCCATCCCTGACGCAGTCGCCATATTTAATCTAATTGATCAGTTAGCTGGGGGAAATCGGTTTTGGGGCGAGGAAACAGGCCGCCAGGCAGAAGATGCGCTTTTTGAACTACAGGAAATAATCGGTTCATTAGAGGAATCGCCTGAGTGTGAGTGAAAGGAGGATTTTATGGGATACGATGTGAGTTTTCACCCGATTTCCCCAGAAGAAATGCAGGAATGGTATTTTACCCCGCTTTCCTGGGTCCAGCAGGGGCAGGAAGAAAAGGTGCTGGCTCTTGCCGCACAGAATGGGATAGAGGATTTCTATGCGGAAAAATATCTGGATACCTTGCGGGTCGGTGCGGGGACAGAGCCGGATGAATTGTTTGACAAGAGCCACGGCTTTTATATTGCGGTGATCCAGGGCTTTTTCCGGGATTACTATTACACTAGAGGGAGCGGTTTTTCCTTTTTGATAGAGGAGAAGCCAGAATATGCGCGCTACTTTACCTCATGGGAACAGGTGGTGCCAACAGCTTTTCCAAATCCGGCAGAAAATCAGATCATTGAAAACTACTGCGCCGGTGTCTACCTGTCTCCGAAGCAGGTTGTGCAACTTCTCCGTAATCTGGAGCAGGACCCCAAAGTGTGTGAAGATCTGGAGAGGATTTGGAGCAACGGACAGCTTGCTGTGCTGAAAAAGGCCCTCACTGCCGCGGCTGAACTGAGTGTCGGTCTGCTGGAAGCTACCGAGGTGGTGGAGCCTAACCCTATCCGCCCTAATGAGAGTACAAGCTACTCAAACCTGTACCACTGTGATCGGGATGGGGTGTATCTTTATATGGACACTGTCAGCAGACAGATCGAAGATGCCATCAGGAAAAGTGAGGAATAAGTATGAGCAATAAAGTGTTCCAGCAAAACCTGGATGACAAAAAAGGCCCCCAGCCCGGAGGCCCCTATCTCATTCAGATGCTGTTCAAAGAACCGGTAGAAATGCCGGATAAAGAAAAAATGACTGCCATAATGGAGAAGCACATCGGATCAACAGAGTGCTTCTGTTATGATAAGAAAATGGCCGGCTTTGCCGCACAGGAGCATATTGCAGAGTTCAAGGACGGAAAATGCCCGGTGCAGCTGATGGTGATGAAATGCGACAAGTTCAAGGGCAAAGGCTTCGATGCCTTTTTGATGAGCCAGATGTGGGACTGCCAGGAGGACCGGGAGCGGATCTTCCGGGAGTGCAAATATCAGGTGGTAGCTACCGATATGCTGACGGCGGCGCTTCCGGCACTGGAGCGTGCCAATCTGGACATCGACTTCTTGGAGGCTCTGGCGGAGCTGTACCCCTCATGCGAAGCATTCTATTTCCAGAACTGCGGCAAGCTGTTTCTGGCGGAGGATGTGCGTTCCCATCAGATCGAAGGCTCGGACCGCTTCATCCGCTTTGGCGTCAATGTCCGCTTCTTTAACATTGAGGGTACCGAAGATATGCTCATCGACACGGTGGGCATGAGCACCCTGTTCCTGCCCGACCTCCAGTACCACTTCCACGACATGGACCCCAACTGGGTGGTAAACCACGCCTACAATGTGGCATCGTACATATTGGAGCATGATAACCCCATTCAGGATGGGGAAACCATAGACGGCGTGGCGGATGGCCAGATGTGCCGGGAGATTCAGTGGAAGTGCCAGTATGAGGACGCTCTGATCCAGCCGCCCAGAGGGGTGCTGGACATCCACATGGGGAAATATGCCTCGGGAGGACGCTGAATGAACGGCGTTGTGCTCCTGGTGGGCGGACTGCTGCTTGTGGCGGTAATCAAGCTGATTATGGATCGAAATTGGATTGGCCTGCTTCTCTGTCTTGTTGCCCTGCTTCTGGTCTTTGGGGCTGGACACCACACAAAATAGGCCATTTTAAGAATCGAGGAGGTGAAGTATGCAGAATTCAACAAATATGCGGATACTGGAATTACTCCGGTTTCTCTATGAGCGGACCGATGAAAACCATCCCGCCACAGTATCTGACATCATTGCCCATCTGAATGGAAAAGGAATTCTGGCAGTGCGGCAGACTGTTTACGCGGATACCAATGCGCTGATCGATGCAGGAATTGATATTGTGGTGGTCAAGAGTACCCAAAACCAATATTTTATGGGAAGCCGCCTGTTTGAGTATCCAGAACTGAAAATGCTGACAGACGCAGTAGCATCCTCGAAGATCATTTCTGCCAAGAAATCTGAGGAACTGGTACAGAAATTATGCCGCCTGACCAGCACACATCAGGCAGAGCAACTTCAAAAATTTGCTGCTTTATCCAGCCGTGTCAAACCGCATAATGAAAAGGTTTACTATATCATTGATAATATCCAAACAGCGATTGGAAACCATCAGCAAATTCGGTTCCAATACTATGAATATACTCAGGAAAAAAAGAAAATCTTGAAGCATGATGGATATTATTATGTCGTAAACCCTTATGCGCTTGAATGGAAAAATGACCACTATTATCTGATTGGATTTTCTCTGAAGCATCAGAAAATTGCTCACTTCCGTGTAGATCGGCTAACAGGCGTAGAAACCCTTGAAACTTGCTTTATACCGATAGAGGGATTTGATGTAGCCTCCTATACAAACAAAATGGTGGATATGTTTACCTCAGAGTCATCGAAAGAAGTAACCCTGGTATGTGAAAACGAACTGATGCGTGTAATCATAGACCATTATGGAGAAGATGTACCTGTTGAGAAATATGATGACGCACACTTCACAGCAAGAATTGAAGTAAACCCCAGTGGAACTTTTTATGGCTGGATATTCAAATTCAAGGGGAAAATAAAAATTCTCTCTCCCAAAGAGTGCATTACGGAAATGCAGCAAATCGCTCAGGAATTTATATAGTGCAAAAGAGGTGTTATTGATTTTTAACACCTCTTTTCAAATGGAATTTTTGTCCTTGAAGTGAACGGATGTTCGATATACAATATAAGCAAGATGTTCGCAGTTCGTCGAACAAATGAGAGGTGAATGCTGTGGGCAATATAACTTTTGGATCATTTATAGCCGAGAAACGCAAGGCGCACAAATTCAATTTACGCGATACAGCCAAGCATTTGAATATTGCTTACGGCTATCTGTGTGACATTGAACAGAGCCGCCGTCCTGCACCCAATGGAGATTTTGTGGAACGCATCTCCGCCTTTCTGAATTTGGATAAATCAGAACATGAGTTGCTTTTGGATCTGGCTGCAAAATCACGCAATACAGTATCTGCTGATTTGCCAGACTATATCATGGAAAAAGATATTGTTCGGGCAGCCTTGCGTGTGGCAAAAGAAGTAGACGCTACCGATGAAGAATGGCAGACATTTATGAAAATGCTAAAGGAGCGTAAACGATAGGGGGGAGAGCTTTGTCAATTCCACAAATCCGTACAGAAGCAATCGAAGCGGTAGGGCGAAAAATCTTGATGGAATATGATCCCTCTCTGCTATCCGGGCAACCATGTCCTGTGCCAATCGAAACCATTATCGAGACAAAGTTTGATCTAATCCTGGAGTTTCATACACTAAGAAAAAACCCCAAGATATTAGGGGAAACAATTTTCGATGACGGTGCCGTTGTTTTATATGACCAGATACAGAGACAGTATCGAATGATTGCAGTAAGATCCGGTACAATCTTAATTGATGAACGGCTTTGTGATCCATCAAAATTAGGGCGGCTCCGTTTTACCTGTGCCCATGAGCTGGCTCATTGGGTACTACATAAGAAGTTGTACTCCGGTACAGGAGATGTTGCTGCATATAACGGAAATGTTTCTTCCGATGAAAGTCATGGCATAATTGAGCGCCAGGCAGATACTCTGGCTTCTGCTCTGCTGATGCCTTTACCGCAGATCAAAAAATGTTTTTACCGACTTAGAATGGGTCGGACAGATGAACAGCTCATTGCTGAAATGGCAAACATTTTTGAGGTTTCCAAGCAAGCAATGCAGATTCGTCTAAAATCCAGGAACCTGATATAACCAAAGAGCGGGAATAGAGAGAGGTTCTCCCCTCTCTCTATCTCCTCCGCTATGCTATTTTGTACCTAATATGTTCGCAATATTGCGAACAAGGAGGAATATTCTATGAGGAAAGAAAGCACAACAATTCAAAAATGTAACAGCAGACTAACAGCTTTAGGGCTTAACAGCGACGCTGCGTTTCATAGAAGCAGGCTGATTCTAAAGATTTACCGGGATGTAGTCTGGGTTCTGAGTGAACGGGCAGAAGAATTGCAAGAAGCTGCTTGGATTATGGGAGAACAAGATATAGAGTCTGGCCTCTGCTATCTTGAAAATTTTGCACCAGATATTGAACTACAAGCCTTTGAAGAAAAAGTGTGCTGCCTTGTTCAAAATCAAATGCTGGTCAATATTATTGACCGTGCGCTCCTTCGTCTGAAACGGTATCCAGATCGAGGAGAACTTTACTATGAAATTTTGACTAAGCAATTCATCTATCGGTTCAACAGTACAGAGAAAGAATTGCTGGAAGAACTAAATATAGAGCGCAGCGTCTTTTATGACCGAAAACGAGAAGCTATCTATTTATTTTCTGTTTGCTTGTTTGGATATTCTATTCCAGAAGTCCTAGAGGAACTGCCCCGACTAAATCCCGACTAAATTCCGACAAATCCCCGACCTAATCCCTACTCCCTTCCGACTTCCGACCTGCTATACTTGGTATAGTGGCAGGAATGCACTAAATTGAATACTTTTCTATATAAGGCCCGGCATTAACCGGGCTTTTTTCATTCCTGCTGTAATATGGCGGCAGGAACATGGCTGGAGGTGAAAACACTTCCGGCCTTTTTCTTTGCCCGGTATTAGGAGGCCGGTATGCGCTGGGAGGCGTACATAGCAAAATATCCATGACACCGTTCAAATTCACTGACTACCAAGAATTTGAACGGAGGAAAGGATATGACAAGAGTATTCATTTGGAAAAATAACAGCCCACAGGAATGGGAGGAAATCAGTTTTTCAGCGTTCAGTAAGGCACGCCGCAACGGTTGCTTTACTGGGCGCTTTTTTATTGAGACAACCGAAAATGTTGATGGTCACAACGAAAGAGTTATTACCGAGTGCTCACAAGCTCGTTATAAAACACATCGCCAAGAATTAGGAACTATCAATCAAGATGTGGTTCATACGAACTCTCCCCAAAGACACGATACCTATGTCTACTACTTTGCAGATGGATCGCGTTCTACGCTGGTTTTAGGAGCAGACGATACTTCCTGTGTCAATGGAGCTTGGATTGCCGAATTGCGAGAACTGGATCGCTTGGAATACAATAATCAACACACACAAACACGCCGTCACTGTTCTTTGGATGCTCAGGACCCTGAAGGAATGGGAGGGTACTATACAGGTGATGATATGGAACGCGTGCAGCTTGAATTGGAAGTAGAAGATTTTCTCACTTCACTTCCCAAAGACCTGGAACAAATTGCTCGCCTTTTGTGTGAGGGTTTTTCTGCCGCAGAAATTGCTCGTAAGCAAGGGGTCAATCGGTCCTCAATATGCAGAAAAATTAAGAAGATACAGGATGCCATGATGCACTATAATCCTTAAGCAACAAACCATCGAAAGCACAGCCCTGCCATTTTGGCAGGGCTATGCTACTTTTTGAATTAAATTTCGTAATCTGTGCAACAAACGGCCTCTGCCGTGGCCTACAAGTGAGAGGCACAAATGCCAGGGAAGGGCATTGGGTCCCTCAGTCTCTAAATTAACAGTAATAGGAGCGAACAGGCCATGAAACAAGAAACTGAAAATCGGCAACAGAGGTCGCAGATGATTTGCCTGTGTGCAACTTGTGCCAATGCTTTTTATAATGTGCCAACCATAAGGATTCAGCGTGTGGATCGCTATCAACTTGTAAAAGATACCTGTACTTATTGTGGGGTCCGCAATGGGTATGACTATATCATTACTCCTCGTAAATCGACACGCCACCATTCAGGAAATGAGGCGAGGTTATGAACAAGAAAGATGTCTGTGCAACCCAAATAGCCTATGTACGATTCACGGAAGATGATTTGGCGGATCTGGATAATCAAGTTCGTCGTGTAGGTGCGTCATCCAGAGGCGCATATATCCGCAGTTTAATTAAAGGAGTTCGTCCTGTTGAACTCCCTCCAGCAGACTATGTAGCTCTGATTGATGAATTGGCTAAACTTCGCCGCAGTATTGATACAATGGCAGCTCGCGCGGCAGACAACAAGGAGTCTGCGCTCAGCCCCGTCGAATACTATACATTATCCAGCCTTACGGCGTTGACACTTCAAAAGATCCGGCTTGCAGCATTACCACAACAGCATCACTTACCGGAGGATATGAGCCATGAATGAAACAATTATTGACCGCACTTATGTGTGCTTAAAGCTGATTGATATGCTCTACAAGAAGGGACTTATCAACGAAGCAACCTATTTTAATGTGAAACGAACCTATCAGAACAAGTAGTTTTTTGCGCTGGGTTGTCAAGGATGTCAGCCCAGTGTCCATATCATTGCAGATTAAAGATTTTTTGAGTATTCTCGTTTTGTCAGAAGAAATCAGGAACACTAAAGGAGGAAGATGCTATGTACAATATGTCTCCGTACTCATTATCTCGATCTTTTCGGGACAAACCCTGTCGGGCAGTCATATATGGCCGTGCCTCAACAGAACACGAGGCCCAGGTCAAAGCCTTGCAAAATCAGATGCAGTGGTATGATGATGTTGCTCGATTTCATCCTCAATGGAATGTTATCAACCGCTACATCGACCAAGGCATTACCGGAACTCAGGTCTATAAGCGGGATGCCTTTATGCGGATGATGGAGGATGCCAAACAGCAAAAATTCGATTTGATTGTCACTCGCGAGGTCTGCCGCTTTGCCAGAAATACGGTAGATGCATTGGTCTGTGTTCGCCAACTCGCCGCCATAGGGATTGAAGTCTATTTTGTGAATGATAACATTTGGACTCTTGACGGTGATGGCGAGTTGCGGCTGACCATTATGGCTACTATGGCACAGGAAGAGAGCCGCAAAATCAGTGAACGCTCTCTTGCAGGACAACGGGTCAGCCGCGAAAAAGGAGTCCTCTATGGAAACGGGAACATTTTCGGATATACCAGGAACAAACTCACCAAGCAGTTTGAAATTGATCCCGATCAGGCGGAAACTGTAAAAATGATTTTTGACCTCTATGATTCCGGCATGGGAGAAACCTTAGTAGCAAAAGAGCTAACCCGCCTTGGACGCAAAAACGGAGTAGGTAAGGTCAAGTGGGATGCCGGAAAAGTATCAAAGATCATCAAGCGAAAAAACTATCTGGGGTACACAGTTTACTGTCAGTCCTATTCCAATAACTATTTGGAGCAAAAGAGAATCAAGCGTGACGAGAGCGAGTTTGTCTATGTAAAAGGTGGCTTCCCTCAGATTATCTCGGAGGAACAGTACGAGCGGTGTAACGCCATTCGTCGCAGTAGGACCAAACGGCTGACTGATGAGAAAGGCCGTACACGGAGTTTTGGTATTCAGCAGGCTCAGAATGTGTGGGGCAGAAAAATGAGGTGTCGTTGTGGTTCTCCCATGCTTCGACATCGTTGGAGAACCAATAATGCAGGAAAGCCTATCTATGGATATGAATGCAAGCGACACCATGATACCCCCCGCATCCGCCTTCAGAATGAACAAGGCAATCCAACACCTATCTGTGAGATCAAGCCGGTTGGACAAAGCAAACTGGAACTGATGGCCTCCCAAATATTTGAGAGGGTATGGGGAGACCAAAGAGAAATCGTCCTCCAGACCTGCAAAATGCTGGATGCTTGCTACAAGCCAGACGCAGATCGTCGAGCAGATTTGATGAAAGCGAAAGATGATTCTGTTCAGTTGCTCCAACAACAGCTGGATGACTTGGTTGTAGTCCGTGCCCGTGGGGAGATTGAGCAGGATAAGTTCCTCCAGCGGACCATAGAAATTAAGCAGCAGATGGAGGCCCTTCGTCAGAGCAAAGCTCAAATTGCTTCAGAGGACTACAATCCCGGACGCCTGGATATGGAAGCCATTGAAGCAGCGTTGTGCGAGGCAGTTGAAATGCATGACGGTCTGGTAAGCGAGGATTTCATTGATCTCTTTGTTTCACAGGTTACACCACTGTCTGATTCCCGCTTTGCCTGGTGCTTGGACTTTTCTCCGCAGCCCACAGTTGCCTTTCTGAATTTAGCCGGTCAGAGGAAGTACACGACCTGCTCTATGGATAGTAAATTACACTTTGGTCCTTTTGCTGATGAGGAGGGGCACACCATCCCTTTTCCGGGCAGCCTGCGTCGGTGAGCTGCCCGGACAGCTCTAATTCAAAATGTACATCGTTATATACACAAGGTATGTACGGCGCAGGCTGCTATTGCCGATAAGTAATTTGACGGTAAACACGCAAATCTGAGAGGGTATTGCGTAAGCAATAAATTGGGGTATATGAGAATAAGATGAGAACCTCATTACTGATAGAAATATCAGTAATGAGGCTCTTTTTTTGTTACTATTTCGTCTGAATTAAAGCACGATATTTCCGTCCCGGTCGATTGATGTCGTTTTTGGGTCGATTGGTGCAATCTGCCGCTTATTTTCTGGAAATGCTGTTATAATAAACACAACTCAGATTTATAGAAATCGGAAGTACAGAAGAAAGGGGAAAGAGAATGAGAAAAACAAAATTTTTAGGAAAGGTGCTTAGCCTGGCGCTTGTTGTTACGTTGATAGCAGGCATGGTGCCGGAGATGCGCGCGAAAGCAGCAGAGGGTGAAAACTCGGGCTGGATACAGGTGACGGAGGACAATAAAAACGACTTGGACACAAAGGTAGCCGTTTTGGACAATTTGAGCCAGACTACATATGATAAATTTGTTTTTAATGCTGAATTGGCTCATAGAGATATTAAGTCAAGTAAAAAAGGGTATTACATATTAGGAAAAAAGGATGGAAAATATATATGCCTTTATGGTACGGGCATTGAAGTTTGTTCTAAGACTCTTGATACTATAGATAATTCTGCATATGATTATTACTTTTTCCCTTCACAGCAAGTTAAATTAAATCTTGACGGCGGTAAGTGGAAGACAGATACTATAACAACGGTAGCAGGAGTATTTACAGATCTTCCGATACCTACGAAAGAGGGCTATATATTTACTGGGTGGTATGAAGATCCTCAGAGTGAAGACCCCCAAAGTAATAAGGAGGACATATCATTAAGAAGCGTATATAATGGAAGAACGGAAATTAATGCGCACTGGTGCGAAAAATGGCCTGAAGGAAGTAAAGATTGGGTGAAAGCAACAACCATAAAAGAACTGGAAAGTGCTGACCTGCCTTTCTTTACCTTGTCAGAAGCAAAAAGGTTTGTGGATGAATATCTTGCACAACATCCGTATCCCAATGATGCACATTCTGTTATTATAGGAAGAATCTATAATTATAGTACCGTATGTTATATTGATTATGACACTAACACCGAATACGGAGGTGTAGGCTATAACCCGGTTCCGGAAAGTCTGGAACAAGACTGGATGAGTAAGTATACCTATTACGTTCTGAGAACTCCGGGCACAACATCGGATGATTCTGAAAATCCATCGGTAACCCCGACTCCGGCACCTGCTCCTGTGACCCCGACTCCGGCCCCTGCTCCTGTAACCCCGACAACTGCACCGTCCGCCGGAGACACCAGCAGTGATTCCTCTGACTCCGGCTCATCAGCTCCTGAACCGGTACTGACCACCACAAATATCGCAGGAGAGCAGATCACCGGATGGGATGCCATTACAAAAGTGATCTCTACCCAGACAAAAGACAAGCAGCAGAATGTATCCGGTGCCAACCAGGATCTGCTTCATGTAGATGCCAGCGGCTTTGACAAGACAATTCCTGCAGCAACAGTGAAAGCAGTGTCCACCTCAGCTCTGCGTGGCCTGCATGTATTCATCGGCAACTCCGATGCAGTAACCTTCCTTGCAAAGAGCAAGTTGTCCGGTTACAAGGAAACCAGCTTTGAACATAAGGATACTGTTACAGAGCACTCCAGAACCATCGACTTTACCAACAAACAGGCATTGGGTACAGGCGTTGTATTCCATACCACAGTGCCTGTGAAAAACGGAGAAGTGACGGTTTACAAGGTAGATGCCAACGGCAGAACCCGCATTGTCAAGACAGTTTCGAATGCAGGCGGACAGGTATGCTTCCCGATTACCGAGACAGCAACCTATGTATTGGAATACTGATCTGCGATAGTTGAATCCCATATTTTACAGCACCCCCGCTACAGGAATAAAAACCTGTGGTGGGGGTGCTTTTACTGCAAACGCGATTCCTTGTAAAGAAATGTAAAAATGTAAAAAATGTAAAAAATGTAAAAACCATAGCAAACATGTCGGAAAATGATGATTTTATAAAAATATTCATGCATTTTAATGCAAAAACAGCACAAAAACATATTGAATTTTACATGAATAATAATTATACTATATTCAGGACCTTTAAGGAGGATGGATCATGTATAGAAAAATCATGGGTTTTCTGGAAGCATGGAAAGAAAATGAACACCGCAAACCTCTTATTTTGCAGGGGGCAAGACAGGTGGGGAAGACTTATTCTATTTTAGAGTTCGGGCGAACTCATTATGAAAATGTAGCCTATTTCAATTTTGAAACGAATCCAAAACTGAATGAAACCTTTGAGGAAAAGATCAGTCCTGATTATTTGATACCGATTTTATCTCATATTGCAGGTCAGACGATTGTAAAAGAAAAAACATTGATTGTATTTGACGAGGTACAGCTTTGCGAAAGGGCTTTAACGTCATTGAAATATTTTTGTGAGGATGCCCCGGATTATCATATTATTGTGGCAGGCAGCCTGTTGGGCGTTGCCGTCAACAGAGCAAAATTTTCATTTCCCGTTGGTAAGGTTGATATGAAAACGCTGTATCCGATGGATATGGAAGAATTTATGATTGCTATGGGAGAGGATGAACTTGTAGAGCAGATTAAAAAATGTTTTGAAACGAATCGGCCGATGCCATCCGCACTCCATGATGCAGCCATGCAGCTTTACCGTCAGTATCTTGTGGTAGGCGGTATGCCGGAGTGTGTGATGCAGTTTGTCCAGACAGGGGATTATATCCTGATCCGCCATACGCAGGATACCATTCTGACAAGTTATCTGAATGATATGAGCAAATACAATAATCTGAATGAAATTAAGAAAACCAGACTTGCCTATGATAATATTACGGTTCAGCTTTCCAAGAAAAATACCCGCTTTCAATATAAGCTGATCAAAAAGGGTGGACGTGCTTCTGAATTTGAAAATGCCATTGAATGGCTCTGTCTGTCGGGAATTGCGTCACAGGTCTATAGGGTAGAGCAGATCAAGAAGCCTTTGGAAAATTATCGGGATATTGATGCGTTTAAGATTTACGTTTCGGATCTGGGGCTGCTTTGCGCCAAGAAGGATTTGGCTGCAAACGATATTCTCTATATGGTGGAGGAACTGAATGATTTTAAAGGTGGCATGACAGAAAATTATGTCAATGTACAGCTTGCCATCAATGGTTATAACACTTACTACTGGGAATCCGAGCGTGGGGCTGAAATAGATTTCGTTATCCAGCGGGATGGTCAGCTGATCCCGATTGAGGTGAAATCCGCCGATAATACCAGAGCCAAAAGCTTAAAGGTCTATATGGATACCTATAAGCCGGCTTACGCGATCAAACTTTCCGCGAAAAACTTTGCGTTTGAGGACAACAAAAAGGTGGTTCCGCTTTATGCGGCATTTTGTATTTGAATCGTGGGCATACTGATAAGAATTCAAGAACCGCATTACTGATAGAAATATCGGTAATGTGGTTCTTTTTTGCATAGAACATGAAGGAGAATCCGTTGCATTGAATTTGAGGTGAAGTCTATAATGAAACTAACTATATTTCGTGATGACTGAAAAATATAAAAAATTATATAAGAACAGAGGGATTGCGATGGGGATTTCACTGGAGGGAACGTGGAAGGTAATATTGACGGATGGAACGGCAGCGCAGATGCATCTGCCGGGAACTTTGGACGAGAGCGGCATCGGTCACAGAGACGTCGGAGCGAATCAATGGCACCCGGATGCGGCGCTGGGTAACGCTGAGGTTTTGCAGAACTGGTGCAGGAGCGTACCGGAGGACGGATCCACATCATCGTGGAGAGTGAAGCAAAACTGGGTTCGGAAAGCGAAGTACTGGAACAGATCAAATACGGCGGGATCGCTTTTGCAAGAGTTTCCCTGTCGCAGATCGCAGAACAGGCACCGGAGATGAATGTACTGCAATTGCCGTATCTGTACAGAGATTCGGAGCATATGTGGAGGGGATTGGACCGGGAAATCCTGCGGGAATGTGCCAGAGAGTCTGCGGAATATGAAAGAGTACTCTGGAAAGACAGAGAGGAACAGTCCAGACAGACCGCCATTGCCAATGGAACTTGTGTGAGCACCCTTTCTGCGGAAGAAAAAGAACGAGAGAATCAAGTTCCAGCGTATTGATGCGGATGTGACCGATGCCCTGAAGTCCAAGACTTCCAAGAAGGCCGAGAAAGAGATGGAAGAGCAGACGTATGCAGGATATGATGAAGATGTATTCCATGCCCGGTATGGACATGAGTGCCTTCGGCGGTGAGGGAGAGACCCTGATCCTAAATGCCAGCCATCCTCTGGTACAGTACATTACTGAGCACCAGGATGGTGAGAATGCAGAAATGATCTGCGAGCAGCTGTACGATCTGGCAAAGCTTCAGCACGCACCTCTGTCTGCCGATGCCATGACCAAGTTCGTGGCAAGAAGCAATGACATTATGATGCTGCTGATTAAATAATAAGATAGCTTGTGAAGTAGACAGGTAAAAGCAAAAGGAACTGCAATGTGTGTTTATACACAGGCTGCAGTTCCTTTTTTGGAATGTGGAGACGGAGAATGCGACAGAGGCATAGTGTTATCTTTACGATATTGACTGGGAGAGATCCCGGTCATTTTTTTGAAAAATTTAAAGAAATAGGCATAGCTGGAGAAGCCGAGAAGTTCCTGTACCTCGGTGACGGTCCGGCCCTCTGCCAGCATCGTCTGGGCGAGGTTAGCCCGCTGCACGGAGATATAATGCCCGATGGTGGCATGGGTATGTTCCTTGAACAGGCGCCCGAGATAGTCCTTGTTCAGGTAGAATTCTGCAGCAATGCTTTCCAGGGTCAGTGGCTCTGTCAGATGCCGGTTGATAAAGGCCATGACCTCATTGATGTTTTTCTGGGACTGGGAAATAGAACGCTGTCCGGTAGAAGATGCCTGTAGGCCGTGCTGGATCCGGCTATCCAGTATACTTAGCAGAGAGAAAAAATCCGCATAGGCAGAAAGGGAGGGCTGAGGATGCAGCTGCAAATAGTGATCCAGCTGACTGCAGAGCCCGGTAAGCCCGGTGGGAGAAAGCCGGAGGATCGCAGGAGAGAAAGCCGGATCTGCATAAGGCATGAGTCCGGAACCGGCTCCAAGGACAGTATACAGCCAGTCACTGTTAATATTCAGGACGTAGCGCTCATAGATGGTCAGCTTCTGATTGAACAGCTGATGCACATGGTGAGGCGGAATGATGATCAGAGATCCTTTCGAAACACTGGAGACAGTGTCGTCTAAGAGGACATCAGGGAGATCGGACATTGTAAGATATATTTCCAGAGCGTTGTGCGTATGCGGTCTGGCAGGAGAAGAGGTTCCGTTGTTGCGGTAAGCCAGTTCATAGGGTGCATCAATTGTAAAATAGGGAATAGTCATTTGGGTTTTCATAGGCACTCCAAAGGTCGTTATCTTGCATAAAATTAGTATTTTATATACATATTATTACAATCGTAGAGAAGTTACAATAAGAACATCAAAGAAATACATCAGAGAATGAAAGGAAAGGTGTCTAAATGGAAAAGGTAAGACTGGGCATTATTGGTATTGGGAGTATGGGAACCGGTCATGCAGGCAATGTGTTGAAAGGGATGGTGCCGGATATGGAACTGACCGCCGTAGCGGATATCCGGCAGAGCCGCCTGGACTGGGCAAGGAACAATCTTCCGGAGACGGTCAAGGTATTTGATGATGGCAGGAAAATGATTGATTCGGGAAGCTGTGATGCCGTTCTGGTGGCAACACCACATTATCTGCATCCGGAATTCGTCATCTATGCATTGGAGCATGGACTGCATGCGATCAGCGAAAAACCGGCAGGAGTCTACACGAAACAGGTACGGGAGATGAATGAGGCAGCGGAAAGGTCTGACAGATCCTTTGCCATCATGTTAAATCAGAGAACCAACTGTGTATACAGAAAACTTCACGAAATGATCCAGAGCGGCGAACTTGGGCAGCTGCGACGTGTCAACTGGATCATCACCGACTGGTATCGTAATCAGAGCTATTATGATGCGGCGGGCTGGAAGGCAACCTGGGACGGAGAAGGTGGCGGCGTGCTGTTGAACCAGTGTCCGCACCAGCTGGATCTGCTGCAATGGCTGTGCGGCATGCCTGTGAAGGTGAGAGCCTTCTGCCACGAAGGAAAATGGCATGATATCGAGGTCGAGGATGATGTGACGGCTTATATGGAATTTGAAAACGGAGCCACCGGTGTCTTCGTGACTACCACGGCAGATGCTCCAGGAACCAACCGGCTGGAGCTGACCTTCGAGATGGGAAAAATCGTGTGCGAGGAAGGCAGACTATTTTTTGATAAACTGTCCACCAATGTGAGCGATTTCTGCAAAACGGAGAAGGAAGGATTTAAAAAGCCGGAATATTCCAGAATTGAGATTGAGACGGATGGACAAAACGAGCAGCATATTGGTGTATTGAAAGCGTTCGCAGGTCATATTTTAAGAGGAACTCCATTGGTGGCAGAGGGAACGGAGGGAATCCGGGGGCTGACCCTGTCCAATGCCATGCATCTGTCCAGCTGGCTGGACCGCACCGTGGAACTGCCGTTGGATGAAGAATTGTTTTTACGAGAATTGAACAAAAAACGTGCCACTTCCAGAAAAAAGGAAGACACTGATATTGTATTTGATACGACAGGCACTTATTAAGGAGGACAAAAGAATGACAGTAAAAATCACAGGTTTTGCAGATGAAATCGCACCGGAACTGACAGCTCAGATCGCAGGACTGAAAGGACTGGGAATGTCTTATGTGGAGATGCGTGGAGTGGATGGAGAAAATCTGATCTATCACACGGATGAAAAAGTGGAGCAGATCAAGAAGACACTGGATGATAATGGAATCCGGCTTTCTGCCCTGGGATCTCCCTTGGGTAAGATTCTGATCACGGATGATTTCACTCCCCATTTTGAAGAGTTCAAGAGGGCGGTGGAGATCAGCCATAAGATGGAATGCCCGACGATCCGGATGTTCAGCTTCTATCTTCCGCAGGAGAGTGATCCGGCAGCCTATGAGGGCGAAGTCTTCGACAGGATCGGTAAATTCGTGGACTATGCCTCTGCGAATGATACACTGCTCCTGCATGAAAATGAAAAAGATATCTATGGAGCAATGGCTCCGGAATGCAAAAAACTCATGGATACCTTTTACGGGGATCATTTTAAAGCTATTTTTGACTTTGCCAACTTTGTACAGTGCGGACAGGATACGCTGGAAGCCTATGAGATGTTAAAGTCCTATATTGCCTATATCCATGTAAAGGATGCACTGAAGTCAGACCAGAGTGTAGTTCCGGCAGGCTATGGTGACGGAAATGTGGCGGTGATCCTGAAGCGTCTGTCAGCCTCCGGATTTGATGGATTCCTGTCACTGGAACCGCACCTGTTTGAGTTTGAGGGTTTCCATGCACTGGAAAAGGACGGCAGGAGCATTGCTGTCAAAGAAAAGAAGGTACTCAGCGGTCTTGAGACATTTACCATAGCGCATGATGCTTTGATGAAGCTTCTGGACAACTGCATGTAATTCCCTTACGATGAGGGAGACTGCATCAGGAGGGCGCAGAGGCACCCACCTTCTCAATATACTCTGTGGGAGTATAGCCGGTATATTTTTTAAATACCTGGCTGAAATACTGTGGATTATTGCCGAATCCCACAGACCTGGCAATAGTTTTGATATTGTCATTATGATAGTACACCATAAGGCGGATGGCTTGTTCCATCCGCTTTTTGTTCAGGTAATCGGAAAACCGGATGCCTTCCTCCTTTACAAATTGTTTGCTCAGGTAGCCGACACTGACAAAGAGATAGTTCTCTGCCAGCCATTTTAAAGACAGGGTCTCACAGTCCAGGTGGGCTTCCACGTAAGATTTTAAGAGGCTGATGTTGGCACCGCCCTTAGAGGAGGCAGCCTCGTCCTTCTCCTGCAGCAGTACGATCTCCGCCAGCTTCCGGATTTCGGAGGTCTGGGTACAGGAATACAGGCGGCGGAAAAAGTCACAGGCAATATCGAGCGGCGGCTCTTGTCCGGAGTTATCGGGATTCAGGAAAAGTCCCAGGGCGATATTCTTCGCAACATCCGGTGTCATGGAAGGAGTGAAGACGGAATCCAGCAGAGATGGAATATCCGTTTCGGCCGGGGAAGCGGTAAATGCCTCACGCAGCTTGGAAATCCGCCAGGGAGCGGCCATGTTGTTATGGAAGTCCCTGGTTTCTCCGGTTTCTGGGCGGATCAGCAGGATCCGTTCATAGCGGGATATCTTGGATATGATCTGCGCAAACAAATCTTCCGAAGTGTCACCGTGGAGAAAAGAGGTTTCAAAGGTTACACACTGTTGCGGATAATGCAGCTCCTCCAAAGACTGGCGGATCTTTTCCTGATGGGCCAGGGTGGGAGAGGACAGGACGAAAAGAGCACTGTTTTTTACATAAATCACAGGAAAGACACTTTCTGCTCCGCAGGAAAGCAGAATCCGCACGATATCCTTTAGAAAACTTTTCAGATAGGTTTCTTCTACAAAGGAACAGATACAGGCATATAGTCCCTTTTCGGGAAAGGACAGAAGTCCCTGATACTTTTTGAATACCTGGGGAAAATTATCAGGCTGATCCAATGCTTCCATAAGCAGCCCCTGTTCTAATGGCGACTGCATATCCTTCAGCAGAAGTGCCTGCTCCGCCTTCTGCTGTACCTCTTTTTGCTTTTTTTCTTCACGGATCGTATCCAGACAGTTGATCAGCTCCTGCTTGTCCGTGGGTTTTAAGAGATAGTAGCGGACCCCGTATGTCATGGCCTGCTTGGCATATTCGAATTCACCGTAACCGGATAACAGGATAAAAGTGATCCGGGAGTCGATGCGGGAGGCACGTTCGATCAGTTCCAGACCGTTCAAAATAGGCATCTTGATATCCGTGATCACAACATCGGGATAGTCATCACGGATCCGGTCATAGGCTTCCATTCCGTTTTTGGCGGTAGCAATCACCTCGTAGCCGAGGGAGGTATAATCGATCATGGAAGAAAGTGCTTCACGTATGATCTGTTCATCATCTACAATCATCAATCTGAGCATAAGAATCCTCTCTTTCTTTGGGAATGGACAGCAGTACAATGGCCATTCCGTCTTCATTGTATATAGATAAGCCGTACCGGTCGCCGAAGAGCAGCTTCAGGCGGGAGTTGATATTCACCAGTCCCACACCGGAACCCTGGGGAGTGACCTGCCTGTGTTCCAGCTTCCAGATGAGATCATCCTCGAAATAGGAACCGGTATTTGCTACGGTAATCTGGTAGACGGTGTCTTTTTCGGAAATGGTGACGGTGATATGACAGACATCGTCACTGAATTCCAGAGCATATTTTAATGCGTTCTCTACCAGAGGCTGGATACAAAGTGTCGGGACATAAATATGGGAAATGTCATCCGGCACATGCAGCTGGAAGTCCAACCGGTCTCCGAAACGGATCTGCTGGATCCGGATATAATCCTTTAAAACGTCCAGTTCCTTTTTTAAAGGGATCAGGTCTTCTTTGCTGTTGACAGCAGCGCGGAACAGATTCCCCAGGGAACGGACCATGGTGGAGATGTCATCGGCACCGTATTTTTGCGCCATCCAGTTGATGGTATCCAGGGTATTGTAGAGAAAATGCGGGTTGATCTGCTGCTGCAGCATCTTGATATTGGTATCCCGGAGCAACAGCTGCTTTTCATAGTTTTTATCCCGCAAAGTCTTTACATTGGATTTCATTTCGTCAAAGCTGACATGCAGCTGCCCGATCTCATCGGTGCGGAGACTGTAATCGTAGTGAGCGGTGTCCTCCGGATCCGGGAGTCCCTGTCCGAAGCGGCGGATCTTCTCTACCAGAAGATCCAGATGGTGCAGTATCCTGCGCAGAAGCAACAGTGCCAGAAACAGAGCGATCATCACGACCACGGCGGAGAACAGGATCATCCGGATCAGAACGGTATGGATCGCAGAAAAGAGCGGATCGTAATCCTGAAAATACAGATAATTCCATCCGGTACGTGGAAAATCTCCCTGGATGACAAAGGTCTTTCGTTTATCTATGGAAAGAATAGAATAATGGCTGCTGCCATGATTCAGCGACTGCAGCAGGCTGGAATACTGTTCCGGATGGTAAGTCTCCTGTGGGTAAAACTGCGCATTTCCTGCAAACAGGATAAAACGGGAATGCGTGGAGAGAGAATATCCGGCATTCTCCAGGGCATCACTGATCAGCTGGTCCAGGTCGATCACTATGTACAGGTAAGCCAGATGATCCAGGGTCAGATGGCGAAGCTGCCGGATATCCCGGTAAAGTACGATGGTATTCCCGGGGGAAGCCGGTGCACTCCAGCTGGCACGCCCCTGGCAGGCTGCTGCATTTTCTGCCAGTTCCTCCAGAGGAAAAGCATCCAGATCGGAAGTATTTCCCATGCAGATCAGTGTGTCGTCAGGAAGTATCAGACTGATGGATTTGATATAGTCGTCATCAAAAATATAAGGATAGAGAGCCTGATATATCGTCTGCTTTCTCTGGGCATTACGGATACTGGTGGGAGCATCCATGATATCGGCGAGATTCGTCTGAATGATGGTATCGGACAGGATCCGGGCAGAACCGGATTCCACGGTCTCCATTCTTGCAGAGACGAAGGAAGATACATAATTTAGAGACTGTGCATTGGAAGTATACAGCTCACGGGCATAATACTGGGAAAGAAGCTGAATGCCCACAACAAAAGCAAAGAACACAAAAAGCAATGTCGTTGACAGGATCAGTAGTATTTTCTTATATAAAGACAGATTATTAAAACGCTGTGATAAATTGCTCATGGAAAAACCTCCGTATCATGGTTATTATATAGTAAAAATATGGGAAGTTCAATTTTCATCCGTGGGAAGAAAACAAAAAGCCGTTTTTTGAACATTCAGAAACCTTTTTTTGAACACGAAATTATGCAAAATGCCATATGGAATATGGGGAAACTGAAAAAAGTATGAAAATGTGACGAAAAAAATGTAAGATTATGGTTAAAAAAGCCATTTTTTTGCATCGACAGAACCGTTATTTAACTTTACCATTATGCAAAATGGACATAAAATAAATTCATCGAAACAACAACGAGGGATGTGCAGGACACATACCCGAAAGATTGTATGGGAGGTATAACAAATGAAGAAAAGAATGATTGCAGGTCTTATGGCTGTAATGATGACCATGTCTCTGGCTGCATGTGGAAGCAGCGCAGGCAGTTCTGATGCATCTGGCACAGGCTCCGCTGCCACAGGTGATAACAGCGCTGCACAGGCTGCCAGTGGTGACAAAGTAACCCTGAACCTTTGCTGGTGGGGAAACCAGACAAGAAATGATGTAACCAAGAAGGCAGTTGACCTTTACATGGAACAGAACCCCAATGTAGAGATCAAGGTAGAGTTTACCGACTGGTCCGGCTATTGGGATAAGCTTTCTGCAATGGCAGCAGGCGGCAACCTTCCCGATATTATCCAGATGGATTATTCCTATCTGCAACAGTATCAGCAGAGCGGACAGCTTGCTGATCTGAGCCAGTTCATTGACAGCGGTGTCATTGACACAAGCAAGATTGCAGACAGCGTTATCGATAGTGGATCTATTGATGGAACCTGTTATGCATTAAGCCTTGGCAGTAATGCTCCTATGATGGTATATGACAAAGAAATCGTAGAACAGGCCGGTGTAGAGATTCCCGAGCAGCTGACCATCGAAGAACTGTATGATATCGGACAGACCATTTACGAGAAGACCGGTGTGAAGACCTACTACGATGGCGGCATCAACATGATGCAGGTTATCGCAAGAACACAGGGCTCCCACCTGTTTGATGAGCTGGCAGCAGGTACCAAGACAGCTTGCGAAACCCACTTCGCTAATGTGGATAAATTCAACAAGGCAGAATCCGCTATTTCTCCTGATCTTCTGGCAGAGAAGAACCCGGATGTAGTAGAGACCAAGCCTATCATTGACGGAACTACCTGGAATGACTTTTCTTATTCCAACCAGTATATCAGTATTGCCAACACAGCCGGTAGAGATCTGGGAATCACCATGTATCCTACTACCAGCGATGCAACCACCCAACCGATGTTCTTAAAGCCCAGCCAGTTCTTTTCTATCGCCGAGACTTCCCAGAATAAAGAGGAAGCTGCAAAATTCCTGGACTGGTTCACCAACAGTGTTGAGTGCAACAATATCCTGCTGGCAGAGAGAGGTATCCCTGTGAACAGTGATGTGGCAGAAGCAATCAAACCTAATGTGGATGAGAATTCCCAGAAGGTATTTGACTATATCGCAGAAGTATCCAAGATCGCAACTCCTATTGATGATCCCGATCCCTCCGGTAAGGGTGAAGTAGAAGCACAGGCCAAGACCATTGTTGAGAACCTGCGTTATGGAGATACAGATGCAGCGGGAGCAGCAGAAGAATTCGTAACCACATCTCAGAAGATTCTGAGCGAGGCGGCAAAGTAAGACGAGAAGTAAGACTTCTGAAGTAAGACCGTTATAACAAATTGTAATAAAAGGGCGCCTGGATCCCATCCGGCATCGGGCGGGAGCCGGGCGCTTGTTATAGAAAGCGGCAGAAGGAGAGGAAAAATGAGCAAAGAAAAGACTTCCCCAAAGAGAAAAAGAACATTGGGCCAGTGGATGGATAGTCCTAACGTATCCGGATATGTGTTTGTCGGACCGTTCATTATCGGATTTCTGGCATTCATGATGGTTCCCATGCTTTTATCTTTTGCATTTTCATTTACAAGATACAATATTTTACAGTCCCCGACATTCATTGGGCTGGAAAACTACATTACCATGTTCACGGATGATCCGAAATTCTGGAAGGTATTCGGCGTCACCATGTATTATGTGGTATTTTTCGTACCTCTTCGTCTGATCATGGCATTGATCGTAGCAATGCTTTTAGTGAAGAGCACAAAGCTGTCCGGCTTTTACAGAGCAGTATATTACCTTCCTTCCATTATCGGTTCCAGTGTGGCAGTTGCCATTCTGTGGAAAAGAATGTTTGCCAGTGACGGTGTGATCAACGGTCTGTTCGGACTGGATATCGCATGGCTGGGACGTTCCGATACTGCGATCTGGACACTGATCATTCTGGCAGTATGGCAGTTCGGATCCTCCATGCTGATCTTCCTGTCAGGATTAAAGCAGATTCCCGTAAGCTTATATGAGGCAGCCACCATGGATGGAGCTGGCGGTGTCCATAAGTTCTTCAAGATCACACTCCCCATGCTGACCCCCACGATTTTCTTCAATCTGATCAACCAGTTGATCAACGGCTTTATGGCATTTACACAGAGCTATATTATTACACAGGGAAAACCAAGGGATACCACCCTTTTCTATACTGTATATATGTACCAGAACGCATTTACCTATAACAAACTTGGCTATGGATGTGCACTTGCATGGTTTATGATTCTGGTAGTAGGAATTTTGACACTGATCTTGTTCAAGACCCAGAACAAGTGGGTATATTATGAATCAGAAGGTTGATGGTGAGCGTATGAAAAAAGGATATAAAGAAAAAAGATTTGCTATCGGAGTGATTTATCATATCTTCACCTTCTGTTTTGCCTGCGTGATGATATATCCGTTAGTATGGATGGTACTTAGTTCTTTTAAGGATACCAATGAGATTATAAGAACGGCATCGGAATTGATCCCGAGACACTTCTCTCTGGAGAACTACAAGGTAGGCTGGCAGGGATTTGCCGGATACAATTTCGGAACCTTCTTCAAAAACTCTTTTGTGATCGCAGGTTTATCCACCATCGGAGCAGTGGCTTCCTCTGCTGTGATCGGATACGGCTTCGCAAGAATTAACTTCAAATTCAAGGGATTCTGGTTCGCCTGCATGCTGTTGTCCATGATGCTTCCGTTCCAGGTAGTAATGATCCCGCAGTACATAATTTTTAATAAATTAGGCTGGGTCGGTTCTTACCTTCCTATCATTGTTCCCCAGTGGTTCGGTCAGGGATTCTTCATTTTCCTGAATATCCAGTTCATCAAGGGGATTCCCATGGATCTGGATGAGGCGGCCAGAATGGACGGATGTTCTACCTATACGATCTTCTTCCGTATCATCCTTCCTCTGATCAAACCGTCACTGGTAACCAGTGCGATCTTCTCCTTTATGTGGAGATGGGATGATTTCCTGGCAGCACTGTTATACTTAAGCGATCCTCTGAAATATCCGGTGAGTTACGCTCTGAAGATGTTCTCGGATCCTACCGCAGGTTCTGACTGGGGTGCTATGTTTGCAATGGCAACCTTGTCCCTGATTCCTATATTTGTTATTTTCCTGACTATGCAGAAATATCTGGTAGAAGGAATTGCATCCACCGGTATCAAGGGCTAAAGCTGTTCGGCGGGGAGACTGTTCCGGTTCTCCCCGCTTTTCTTGTTTTCAGATAAAAATCAGAGGAGAGTGTGATATGGACACTGTTAGAAATCGAATCAAAGCTGTTCTCGAAGCCGTAGAGCAGATGATATATAGTGACAGACAACCGGTAATTTCCGTGAAGATCGCCAAAGCGGATTACCATTTTGAGGAGGAATTCCACAGAGAAGGAAAAGATTTCCGGGATTTCGGCCGCAATGAGACCTGGGGAGAGCTGGATCAGCATTATTTCTTCCTGGCAGATGTGGCGATCCCGGAGCAGATGGAGGGGCATACAGTCCGTGCCGTGCTGAATACCGGAGCCACAGATATCTGGAATACGGACAATCCCCAGATCATGGCTTATGTGAACGGCAGATTTGCAGCCACGCTGGATATGAACCATCAGTTTATCATTCTGTCGGAGCATGCCAAAGCAGGAGAGACTTACGAACTGGCTTTTTATGCGTATTCCAGTGCGTATGCAGGCACGTTTACCGGTACGAATTTCTTCCGCCTGGAGCTGGCAGTCTACCGGGAAGAGGCGGCTGGACTCTATTATGACATGCAGGCTGTCTATGAAGCTGCGGATCTTCTGCCGGAGGACAATCTATCCAGGATCGAGGGCTTTAAAGCACTGGAAAGATGCGTAAATCTGTTGGATCTGCGCAGACCCGGATCCGCAGAATGCTTTGAGAGCATGAAAATGGCGGCGCAGGAGCTGGAAGGTACTTATTATGCCGACAGAAGACCGAATCCGGTGACGGTGCACAGTATCGGCCATACCCATATTGATGTGGCATGGAAATGGCCCCTGCGTCAGACCAGACAAAAGGCAGTGCGCAGCTTTGAGACGGTACTGAACCTGATGGACAGATATCCGGAATACCGTTTTATGTCCAGTCAGCCACAGCTCTATGAGTTCGTGAAGGAAGATGCTCCCGGGGTATTTGCCAGAATCAGGGAACGGATCAAAGAGGGCAGATGGGAAGCGGAAGGGGCCATGTGGCTGGAGCCGGACTGCAACATTTCCTCCGGAGAATCCCTGATCCGGCATATTATCTATGGCCGTAGATTTTTTGAACAAGAGCTCGGCGCAGAGAAAAATGAAGTATTGTGGCTGCCGGATGTCTTTGGTTACAGCGCAGCGCTGCCGCAGATCCTGCAGAAATCCGGGATTCCTTATTTTATGACCACGAAAATCGGATGGAATGAGTTCAACCGGTTTCCCCACGACACCTTCCTCTGGAAGGGCATTGACGGAACGGAAGTGTTGACACATCTGATCACTACCAGAAACTATCAGAAGCCGGGTGACCTGAAGATGGTGGGAAACCATTCCACCACTTATAATGGTCTGCAGAATGCCTCCCAGCTCATGGGTACCTGGCAGCGGTATCAGGATAAGGATGTGAGCACTGAGGTGCTGACCTGTTACGGCTATGGTGATGGCGGTGGAGGCCCCACAGAAGAGATGCTGGAGCAGAGCAGAAGGTTGGAGCACAGCATCGTGGAATGTCCTGCAGCAAGACAGACAGGGGTGAAGGAATTCTTTCATATTCTGGAAGACAAAATGGACAAAAAGCGTCTGGCGGTATGGGATGGTGAACTATATCTGGAATTCCACCGTGGTACTTATACTTCCATGGCACAGAATAAAAAATATAATCGTAAGGCTGAGTTCAAAAACGGCGAAACCGAGCTGTATGCAGCAATGGCATCACTTCTGGATCAAAAGTATCTCTATCCACAGGAACAACTGGAACACAGCTGGAAACTGCTTTTGCTGAACCAGTTCCACGATATTCTGCCCGGTTCCTCTATTAAGGAAGTGTATGAGGATTCCGCCGCACAGTATGAAGAGATTTTTGCTGCGGATGAAGAAATGATGAAAACAGCGAAGAAGAGCATCCGGGAAAAGCTGTTCCGGTATCGTGCGGAGAAGAATGAGGAGGTCTGCGCAGTATGGAATCCTTTGAGCTTTGCACGTACGGCACTGATCCGGAATGCAGAGGGCAGTTGGCAGAAAATAACAGCAGGACCCAGCGGTGTTACTGTGTGCAGAGCGGTGAACTCCGGAGAGGACAACTGTTTCACTGAGCTTGTAATGGAGGAAAACGGACGACCGGTAAGCTTCAAAACGCCCTATTTTACCGTAAGATTTGATGCCAATGCTGAGATCACAAGCCTGGTGGATATCAGGGAGGACCGGGAACTGATCCAAAAGGGCAGGATGGGTAACCGTCTCACCGTATATGAGGATCGGCCGGCAGAATTCGATGCCTGGAATATTGACGAGGGATATCTGGAGAAATCCTGGGATGTCATTGATGTGGAAGAATTCAAAGTATTGGAGAACGGACCGGAGACGGCGGCATTACATGTGCGCAGACGGTTCCAGGATTCCATGATCGAACAGACCATTCGTTTCTACCGGCACACCGCAAGGATCGATTTTCAGACCAGAGTGGACTGGCAGGAACATCAACAGCTGCTCAGAGTATCCTTCCCTGTGGATGTTCTGGCACATGAAGCGGATTATGAGATCCAGTTCGGCAATGTAAAGCGGCCGACACACAAGAACACATCCTGGGATCGTGCAAGATTCGAGGTATGCGCACACAAATGGGCAGATCTTTCCGAGCCCGGTTATGGTGTGGCACTGATGAATGACTGCAAATACGGTTATGATGTCCATGAGGGTGTGATGGGACTGACATTGATCAAGTCAGGTATTTTCCCCAATCCCGATGCAGATCAGGGACAGCATGAATTTACCTACGCATTGTTCCCTCATCAGGGAGATTTCCGCAAGGGCAGTGTGGTAAGAGAAGCTTACGATCTGAACTGCCCGATGGCATGGGAGAAGGTACAGGGTATCTATGAAGACAGCTTCTCAATGCTGCAGATAGCAGAGGAAAATGTGATGGCAGATACTGTGAAAGCAGCAGAGGACGGCAATGGCATCATCGTACGTATCTATGAGACTTGGGGAATGCGTACCAAAGTGCATGTGAACTTCCCACTTGCTCCGGATGCACAGGTAACAGTCTGTGACTGCATGGAGAATTTTTCCGGGGTGGAGAATGCGGATATGACCCGTGTACAGGACGGATGGAGCTTTACTATGAAGCCTTATGAAATCAAGACCCTGCGTATTGTGAATGAAAAAAAGTAAGAGGGTTACGAAGGAGAAAATTATGATCAATATATTAGAATACGGTGCAGTGGGCGATGGACAGACCAATGATGCCCCTGTCATTCAGAAAGCAATCGATACGTGTGCAGAACAGGGAGGAGGCGTAGTCCTCTTCCCCGGCGGCAGGACATATTCTTCCGGATATGTGCTGTTGAAATCCAATGTGGAGGTACATCTGGAGCCGGGCGCTGTCTGGAAAGCCAGCAGCAATTTAGAAGATTATTACCCGCTGCGCAACAATGGTAAAATCACAGCCCATGAATCCGGCCTGCCTTCTTTCCTGAACAGTGAATATGCAGGACGCCCGTTCCATGCCTTTATCTATGCGCTGGGACAGGAAAATGTGACGATCTCCGGACAGGGTACCATTGATGGCAATGAATCTGTCTTTTACGGAGATGACTCAGGTTATCATATCGAGGGTTCCTATTATCCCAGAGTTCCGCTCCTGCTATTGGAGGATGTAAAGCATCTGACCATCAAGGAAGTCCGCCTGACGAACTGTGCCTTCTGGACAGTGCATCTGGTAGGCTGTAAGGATGTGCTGATCGACGGTATCCGCCTGCTGAATAATCTGAAGATGGCGAATTCCGATGGCATCGATCCGGATCACTGTCAGAATGTCCGGATCAGTAACTGTCACATTGAATGTGGAGATGACGCCATCGTATTGAAAAATTCCGGGGATTATAAGAAATACGGTCCCTGTGAAAATATCGTGGTCACCAATTGTACCCTGGTATCCACCAGTGCTGCCATCAAATTCGGCACGGAGGGAGAGTCTGACTTCCGGAATATTCTGGTGGAAAATTGCTGTATTTCCAGAAGTAACCGTGGAATTTCCATTCAGATCAGAGATAATGGCAACGTGGAAAATGTAATCTTTTCCAACATCATTATGGAGACCAGAAGGTTCTCTTATGAATGGTGGGGAAGAGCGGAGGCTGTCTGCCTGACTGCGCTGGATCGCAAACCCGGAGTTAAGGCCGGTAAGATCCGCAATATCCGCTTCCAGAATATTACCTGCGAGGGAGAAAACGGCATTTTCCTGCTGGGCAGTGAAGACAATTATATTGAAGATGTGACCTTTGAGGGCATTCGGCTGACACTGGATAAGAAATCCAAGTGGGAGATCAACGGCTACGATAAGAGACCCTGCCAGGGAGAGGGAGAGATCCACACAAAGATTTCCGGAATCTATGCGGATTATGTGAAGAATGTCTCCTTCCATGATATTCAGATCACGAAGAAAGAAGGAATACTGCCTTTTTACGAGGAGGACGTAACACTGGGAAATGTAGAAAATGTACGGATCGATGTAGAAGAGCCGGAAGATGGGAGCCAGAATGGAGAAGAGTAATAGAAGGATCGCTCTCATCGGATTTGCAATCCTGATGGTCGGCCTGGGAATCAGTGACAGCCTGAGAGGTATTTTCTCCGGCATTTTTCAGACGCATTTTGCATTGACGGCAAAGGGGCTGTCCACGATCATAGCCGTAAGCTATGCGGGAAATCTGTGTTTCCTGCTGGCCGGAGGCAGGATCATGGATAAGATCGACCGTAAAAAGGCTTTTTTGGGATTTCTCGCAGTATGGATGTGTGCAATGCTGGTATTCCTGCTTACAGATAACTATTATGCATTGCTGGTGGGAATGTTCCTGGCAATGGGAGCTTCTACGCTGTTGAATACGTCCATTACACTGATCACACCGTTCATTTTTGCCACATCACCGGCCATGATCGTCAATGTATTGTTCTTTACGCAGGGAATCGGTACCAGCGGAGGACAGAGTCTGATCGGAAATCTGGCTGACGATTTTGGCGGATGGAAAGCTGTGACAGGGGTGCTTTTTGCCATCGGCGTTCTGGCGTTCCTGATCATTTTAAAACTGCAGATCCCGGACAGCGGAGAAGTGAAGAAGGCAGAAAAGGATCAGCAGGGAAGGAAAATGAAGGGAAACTACCTTTGGATTGTCATGGTGGTGATCTTTGGTGTATACTTTATTGCAGAACATGGAATGCTGAACTGGTTTGTGGTCTACGGAACCAATGCGCTGGGACTGGAGCAGGGAAAGGCTGCCAATTATATGGCGTTGTTTTTTGGCGGAATGACGGTGGGAAGACTGGTCTTTTCTCCGTTGGTTGACCGGCTGAAGGTATTCCCTAGCATTGCCTTGTTTTCTGTGGTTTCTGCAGTGCTTTATGCGGCAGGGATCTTCAGTGGGGCACTCTGGATGCTGAGTCTGGCCGGACTGTTCTGCTCGATCATTTATCCGACACTGGTTATGGCCATCGGGAGACTTTATGATCCGTCGCAGGTGTCCACGATGTCCGGATTGATCATCAGTGTAGCATCCCTGTTTGATATTGGATTTAACTATATTTACGGAGACATTGCTGAAAAAACAGGATATGGCAGGAGCTTTCTGATCATGCCGGCAGCAATGATACTCTTTACTCTGTTGTTTGTGCTGGTGTTCCATAAGCGGATCCTGAACAGGGAACAGGCATAGTAAAAAGTTGTAATGGGAGGATGTTAGAATGAAATTAGGCGGAATTGAAGCCGGCGGCACAAAGATGGTATGTGCCATAGGAGATGAGCAGGGAAATATTTTCGACAGGGCAGTATTCCCTACGGAGACACCGGAGAGTACGGTGCCGAAAATGATAGCATATTTTCAGGATAAAGGAATCGAGGCACTGGGGATCGGCTGTTTCGGCCCGGTGGATCTGAATAAAAAATCGGCAACCTACGGCTATATTACCAGCACTCCGAAGCTGGCATGGAGATTTTATGATTTTGCGGGAGCGTTCCGGGAAGCACTGAAAGTCCCTGTAGGTTTTGATACAGATGTCAATGGAGCAGTGCTTGGCGAGGTACGCTTCGGCGCAGCCAAGGGGTGTGAGAATGCGCTCTATATCACCATTGGTACGGGAGTAGGTGTAGGGGCATATATTAACGGCAGACTGCTGCATGGCCTGATGCATCCCGAGGGCGGACATATCTTCCTGCGCAAGCACCCGGAGGATACCTATGAAGGCTGCTGTCCTTATCACGGTGCCTGTCTGGAAGGACTGGCTTCCGGTCCTGCGATTCAGGGCAGGTATGGCAGAAAGGGAGCTGAACTGGCCGGAAGAGAGGATGTCTGGGAACTGGAAAGTTACTACATCGGACAGGCTGTGGCAGATTACATGCTGACTTACTCGCCGGAGAAGATCATTCTCTGGGGCGGTGTGATGCACCAGGAGAAGGTTTTCGACATGGTGAGACAGAATGCGGTGGAGTTTCTGAATGGCTATCTGCCGGAGACCAGCCTGCCGAAGGATATGTCACAGTATGTGGTGGCTCCTGCACTGGGCGAGAACCCCGGAATCATCGGTGCAATGTGTCTGGGAATGGATGCATACCTGATGGAATGCGGGAAGAATCTGTGAGGAGGCTTGATGAAGTAGCGGTTGATAATCCAGAGAGGGTGAGATCACCAGAGAGTTTTCGGCGATCTCGCCCTCTTTTTTTGCGGTCCTATAAGGCAAGGATCTCGGGAGAATCCGGTTTCGCCGTGTCGGGGTTGGCACCGCCGAGACGTCGGGGACTGTAAGTGGTGTGTGGAACGTTGCTGGGCAGTTCCAAGATTGCGGAGATGAAAACGTGTAACAAAGATTTGAAATTATGTAATAAATAATCATAATTTTGTCAATACACTTTTGGCACTAAAAGCGAAAAGTGCCGAAAATATTTTGGTGGATGACAGGCATAGAGTATGGCAACAGCAGGTTGCTTTTCATAACATGAATTTATCTATATGATATGGTTATGGTACGATAATGCAGAACAAAATGATTATACAGTAACCCAAACAGAACTTTCCTCTGAAGGGGCACAGTAGCAAAGGCTGCTATTGCGGGTAGGTAAGGAAAGTCGGCCAGACAATCTGAGAGGGTATTGTGTAAGCAATAATTAGGGTATATGAGAATATGATGAGAACCCCATTACTGATAGAAATATCAGTAATGGGGTTCTTTTTTGGAGAAATATTGTGTAGGTGTCATGCCGTAGTATTTTTTGAAAACCCGGTAAAAATAGGACACGCTTTGGAAACCACAGGACTTGCTGATGACAGAGAGAGAATTGCCGCCCTGTTCCACCTGGTGTATGGCATGACGGAGGCGAAGCTTATTAATATATTCTTTTACGGTGAGGGATTCTGTCCGCCGGACAGCCCGGTGGACATAGCTTTCGGACACACCGCAGGATTCGGCGATATCCCGGACGGTCTGAAGTGTTGTATAGTTTGCGTTAATATAATTAATGATCCGCTGAAAACCGGAAGCTTTATTCTCACTGACAGAAATTTCATTTTCAAGAGGATACTGATAGCGAAAAGCTACCAGATCTGTAAGAATCTGTGCAAGCAACAGGTAGGCAGTGGGAGATTTGCAGCAGGAAGCTGCGTTCCAGTCGACGAGCTTTTGTCTGTAATCCTCGGGAATGAAAATAATCGGTGCCTTGAAACAGGTCAGGTAGGAAGATACTACGGCAGGTAAAAAGTATTTTTCAAGATAGGTTTTTGAAAAATGGATGCAGATCCCGGTATAATCCGTGTCACCGACGCTTCGGTGAGAGATATTGCTCTCAAACAGGCTTGCCATGCCGGCTTTTACCCGGTAGGTGATATCGCCGATGGTAACCAGACGCTCCCCGGAGAGCAGAATATAGATTTCATAGTTGGTGTGGTGATGCGAATAGGGCATGGACCAACCTTTTTTTGTATCTTCATAGGATATTTCAAAATCTTCATATAAAAAAGTTCTTCTATCTGTCATTTCTGATTCACTCCTTCACGCATATTATATCAAAAAGGTTCAGAATAATGCAATAGATATAAAAAATAGTTCATGATAGTGAATTTAAAACACTAAAGTTAAGCTATATAATGATTCCGTGATCAAGGAGAAAACATCAGAAAATTTACTATGGATCTGCTAGGGGATTTTCTGTATGGAAAAGGGTCTGTGGGATGGAGCTTATATGAGAATATTGTTGAGTGGAAAATGGCATGTAGTACTGGAGGACGGAACCACGGGACAGATGGATCTGCCGGGGACGTTGGATGAGAACGGGATCGGACATAGAGATGTGGGGGCGAATCAGTGGCACCCGGACGCTGTACTGGGGAATGCGGCGGGAGAGATAGACAAAGATGCACCGATCGCTACGAGATTTACCAGGCGGCATACCTATGAGGGAGAAGCCAGGATCAGTCGTAAGATAACGGTACCGGATTACGGAACCGACAGGCTGTTCGTACTGGCGGAGCGGGCAAGGGCACTCCGGCTGCTGGTGGATGGAGAAGTGTGTGCGGTGTTCCGGCAGGGGACACTAAGTACACCTTATATTTTTGAACTCACCGGGGCGGCACCGGGAGAACATGAATTTACGTTTCTTTCGGATAACAGCTATCCGGGAATGCCCAAAGTTGCCATCTGTAATTCTTCCGCAGCGACGGATGAGACACAGACGAACTGGAACGGGATACTTGGCGAATGCAGCATGTATACCAGACCGCAGAATTTTATAGACAGCGTTCGGGCATATCCGAGGGCGGTGAAAAAGGAAGAGAAAAATAAAGCAGGCGGATATGTGCTGGATGTATGTGTGGAACTGGCACCGGGTGCGAAGGAAATATATAAAGATACGAAAATCGTATTGCAGTCAGAGGCCCTGGCGGCAGGAAAGTTAGAAAACACACAGATGTTGACGGGAATTATCAGCTGTTCCGGGGAGGGATTAACGGAAGCCGGAACGGATAAACAGGAGAATGCGAAAATAGTGGAAATTTGGTTCCACGATCTGCCATTGCGGAAGAACGTGAAACTTTGGGACGAAGATGAGGGCAATCTCTATGAGGTGGTTGCAACCCTGGATTGCGGTATGCCGGCAGAGGACGGAGGGGACAGCACCGATGAATACCGGACCTGTTTCGGTATCCGCTCATTAAGTGATAATGGCAGCGGAAGACTGGCGCTGAACGGCCGGACAATTTTCCTGAGGGGTGAGGCAAACTGCGCGGAATACCCGGAGACCGGGCATCCGCCCATGTTGATTCCGGAATGGAAAGAGATTCTGTTGAAATATCGCAGCTACGGCATTAACTGCGTCCGCTTCCATTCTCACTGTGAGCCAGAAGCGGCCTTTACCGCGGCAGACGAACTGGGAATGCTATTGCAGCCGGAACTGTCCAACTGGAACCCGAAAGATGCTTTTGCGACAGAAGAATGCATCCGCTATTATCGTACGGAGCTTACAGCCATATTGAAAACCTATGCCAATCATCCTTCTTTTGTGATGCTGACGCTGGGGAATGAACTGCAGGCCAGAGGTGAAGGCAGAGATCAGATGCAGGATCTGGTCAGAACCGCAAAACAGCTGGATCCCACCCGATTATATGCAAACGGCTCCAACACCTTTTACGGAGAAGAGGGCTGTGACCCGGAGAGTGATTTCTATACTTCCCAGAGCTGTAAGGATGTGGTGATCCGGGGGACGTTCTCCGGGATGCGGGGATATATCAACGAAAATTATCCATCGGCGGATCACACTTATGATGCGGCGATGGCAGAGATCCGCAAAAGCTATACAAAGCCGGTATTCAGTTTCGAGGTGGGACAGTTTGAGGTACTGCCGGATTTTGGGGAACTGGAAAGCTTTCAGGGAATTTCGGATCCGGTGAATCTGAAACTGATTCGGAAGCGCGTAGAGGAACGGGGACTATTGCCTGTATGGAAAAAATACGTGGAGGCCACCGGAGAACTGTCACGGCTGGCCTACCGGGAGGAAATTGAAGCCGCCATGCGCACAAGGGAGCTGTCGGGCATTTCACTATTGGGATTGCAGGATTTCCCGGGGCAGGGGACGGCACTGGTAGGCATGATGAATTCCCATTTAGAACCGAAGCCCTATGATTTTGCCAGACCGGAGCGGTTCAGGGAGTTTTTCACAGAGAGCCGTATTTTTGTGAAAATGCCCCGCTATACCTATGAAGAGGGAGAATATCTGACAGCGGAAGTAGAAGTGGCAAATTTTGGAAAAGAGAGCATCAGCGGTGAGCTTGTCTGGACGTTGGGGTATCGGGACTGTGCCGTGAATACCGGAAGCGGGGAGTTTCTATGCGGCCGGGCAGACGGGCAAAAAAACTGTCCTCCGGGGACTTATACTTCACTGGGAAGACTGGACATTCCTCTGGAGGTTAAGGGAGTATCGGCGGCATTCATGCTGACGGTGAGCATGGGTGACTGCACCAGTACCTATCCTGTGTGGGTCTATAAAAAAACAAGCCCAGAATGTCCGAAAAATGTATATGAAACGAGAGTATTTGATGAGCAGACGAGAGCAGTTCTGCAAAACGGCGGGAGAGTCTATCTGTCTCCGGATGCAGATAAAGAGAGCCTGCCGTATTCCATAAAAACACAGTTTACGACGGATTTCTGGTCGGTGGGAACTTTTGCAGATCAAGAAGGCGGTATGGGGCAGCTGATCGATACGGAGCATCCAATTTTTAAGGAATTTCCGACGGATTTTCACACGGACTGGCAATGGTGGATTATGGCAACGAAGCGGGCGGCGGTTCTGCCGCACCCCATGAAGACAATTATTACGGAGATGGACAGCTATGCATTCTTGCGTCCTATGGCGCAGCTGATCGAGTTTCGGTGCCTGAAGGGAAAAGTATTGCTATCCACCATGGAATTGCATAAGAGTCAGCAGTATCCGGAGGTGAGGGCACTGCAGGCGTCAATTTATACGTATCTGTCGGAAGAGAATTTTGAGCCGGCGGAGGAAATAACGGAAGAAGAGTTAAGCATGCTGGTGCGAGGTTAAAATAATATCGGGCGGCGGAAAGAAAGCTGCACGGAGATAAAAGGAGGAAACCATGAATAAGGTTCAGGTCTGGGAAGAAAAAGTGATCATTCCCACATACGAAGCAGGAAAGCCGGATAAGAATCCGATGTTTTTGGAGAAACGTGTCTATCAGGGAAGCTCGGGAAGGATCTATCCCCACACGGTGATCGAGAAGATCAGCGATGAGAAAGTGGATAAGGAGTATACAGCGCTTTTTTTGGAGAACGATTATCTGAAAGTAATGATGCTGCCGGAGCTGGGAGGCAGGATCCAGAGAGCTTATGACAAGACAAATGGCTACGATTTTATATATTACAATCATGTCATCAAACCGGCGTTAGTGGGACTGGCGGGACCATGGATCTCCGGCGGTATTGAGTTCAACTGGCCGCAGCATCACAGACCCAGTACCTTTGATCCGGTGGAATATACCTATGCGGAAAATGAGGACGGGAGCGCTACAGTATGGATGGGAGAGATCGAGAATATGTTCCGGACAGAGGGCGTGCTAGGCATAACTTTGTATCCTGATAAGGCATATATCGAATTATCTGCACAACTCTACAACCGTACGAAAATGCCCCAGACTTTTCTATGGTGGGCGAACCCTGCCGTGGCGGTAAATGATGACACCATCTCCGTCTTTCCAGAGGATGTGACGGCGGTCTATGACCACGGCAAGCGGGATGTTATCAGCTTCCCCTATGCGGAGGGAACCTACTATAAGCACAAATACGATCATGTGAATATCGCACAGTATAAAAATATTCCGGTTCCCACCTCCTATATGGCATACCGTTCGGATTATAATTTTATCGGGGAGTACGATTACGGAAAACAGGCAGGACTTCTGCATGTGGCGGATCACCATATTGCCCCTGGGAAAAAACAGTGGACCTGGGGATGCGGAGAATTTGGCAAGGCATGGGACAGAGCACTGACCGACGAAGACGGTCCGTATATCGAGCTGATGACAGGATGCTTTACGGATAATCAGCCGGATTTCACCTGGATCCAGCCTCAGGAGACCAAGAACTTCAAACAGTATTTTATGCCCTATAAAAATATCGGCTATGTGAAAAATGCTACGATCGATGCGGCGGTAAATGCGGAATATGATGAGACAAAGGGGCAGCTTACGGTATCGGCCTATACCACGTCCGTGCAAAAAGGAGCACGGATACTGCTGACATTGCCGGGAGAAAACGGCAGACAGGAAAAGGTACTGTATGAGGAAACCTCAGATCTGTCACCGGAGAAAACTTATGAAGTGAAGATTGACCGTGAAAAATTGCAACAGATACCGGCATATACAGAGGGAGAGCAGAATGGCACAGAGGTACTCTGCGGTCTGCGGGTATGTGTTTGTGCCGCAGATGGGAGAGAACTGGTCTCTTACCATTTTCCGAAAAAAATTGAAGCAGAAGTGCCGGAACCGGCGAAGGCAGCACCACTTCCTGAAGACTGTGAAACCACGGAGGATCTGTTCCTCTACGGTTTACATGTGGAACAATACCGGCATGCCACTTATCATCCCGAGGATTATTATCTGGAGGGGCTGCGTAGGGATCCTACCGATATCCGCCTGAACAATGCCTATGGAAGATGTCTGCTTAAAAAGTGTGATTTTACCGGGGCGGAAAAGTATTTTCGGAAGGCAGTGGAGAAGGCTATTCGTTCCAATCCGAACCCTTACGATTATGAGCCGTACTATAATCTGGGACTTTCTCTGAAATATCAGGGGAAAGAAAAAGAAGCTTACGATGTTTTTTACAAAGCCATCTGGGGCGACAGTTTCCAGGCTCCCGGATTCTATGAACTTGCCTGCCTGGATGCGAAAGCGGGAAGATTTGCAGAGGCTCTGGAGCATGTAAACGAATCTATTCTCAGACAGTACCAGTGCATGAAAGCCCGGGCATTGAAGGAAAATATTTTAAGAAAAATGGGCAGAGTGCTGGAAGCGGAAGAATTACATAAGGAGAGCCTGAAGATCGATCCACTCTATGACAGACAGCCGGAGAAGATCAACCATAACACCCTGCTGGAGCTGATGATCGATCTCTATGAGGCAGGAGACTACGCACAGGGAATCACCCTTGCCGAAAAATGGGTGGAACAACAGAACGTATCACGGCAAGAGGATATTTATCCGCTGGTATATTATTATATTGCTTACGGATACCAGAACCTGTATAGGAAAGAAAATACGAAACAGACAAATCATTACATGACAGCGTATGTGACACTGGGAGAAAATGCGGTAGCGGACGGCTGTTTCCCTCACAGAACGGAAGATTATATCGTATTAAAGAGTCTGGCAGATGATTATTATCTGGATATGGTTTACTATTATATGGGCTGCCTGCTCTATGACAGGAGAGCGTACGGCGAAGCCATAGCGGATTATGAGGAAGCTGCGCTTAGGTACCCGGAGTTCCCGACGGTACACAGGAATCTGGCACTGGCATATTACAATGTGAAAAAGCAGCCGCAGAGAGCGTACGAGGAAATGGAGAAAGCTTTTGCACTGGATGAGACGGATGCCAGAGTGTATCTGGAACTGGATCAGCTGAAGAAGCGTCTGAATGTTCCCGTGAAAGAACGCTGGAGTGATATGGAAAAACATTTTGACCTGGTGGAAAGCAGGGATGATCTGTATCTGGAGTACGTGACACTTTTAAACACTCTGGGAGAATCTGAGAAGGCTCTCAATCTGATCAAAGCAAGGAAGTTCCATCAGTGGGAAGGCGGCGAAGGCAAAGTGGCAGCCCAGTACCTGACCGCCTTGTATCAGCTGGCAAAAGCGGCTGCGGCAGAAGGAGAATATGTAGAAGCCAAAACAATTCTCCTGCAGGCAGTGGATGAATATCCCCAAAATCTGGGAGAAGGGAAATTGGAGTCTGCACAGGAGAATAATCTGCATTATCTGCTTGGACTGGTGCAGGAAAAGCTGGGAGAGACAGAGGAAGCTTTCGCAAGTCTTACGAAAGCCTGTCACGGAGAGTCGGAGCCGGTGGGCATGATGTATTACAATGATCAGCCCCCCGAGATGATCTATTATCAGGGACTGGCGTACCGGGCACTGGGTGACGAAGAGCAGGCAGTGGAGAGATTCCGGAAACTGGAGGATTATGGAAAAAAACATATCGGGGATGAAATAAAAATAGACTATTTTGCGGTATCCCTGCCGGATCTGCTGATTTTTGAGGAGAACCTGGACGAGCGGAACCGGAAGCATTGTCTGTTTATGATGAGCCTGGGGCTTAAGGGACTGGGACGGACAGACGAAGCGGAAAAATGTGCGCAGCAATTGCTTGCCATGGATAATGCCCATCAGGGAATCCGGGTACATGACCTGTAATCACACGTAAAAAGAAATTTTGATGAATTTTACTGGAAAAGGACGTTCAAATGAAAAAGGAAATCTATAGTTATAACAGTGAAAGCTTAACCTGCAACGCCAGACCGATCCTGCCCATCATGGGAGAATTCCATTTCTCCCGCTATCCGGAAGGGGAATGGAAAACAGCAATTAAGAATATGCAACAGGGCGGTGTAGACATCGTTGCTACGTACGTGTTTTGGATCCACCATGAGGAAGCGGAAGGTGAGTGGGATTTTTCCGGCAGAAGAAATCTGAAGGCGTTTTTGAGTTGCTGTCAGGAAGCCGGGATGAAAGTATGGCTCCGTATCGGTCCGTGGGCACACGGAGAGTGCAGGAACGGCGGTTTCCCAGACTGGCTGGTGGAGAAAGAAAAGCGGGGCAAACTGTCTCTTAGAACAGATGATCCGCAGTATCTCAAGTATGTGGACCTCTTTTTTACCAAGATTGCCGAGCAGGCGGATGGGTATATGCATAAGGACGATGGTCCCGTCATCGGCATTCAGATCGAGAATGAATACGGGCATGCCGGAGGTCCTTCCGACAGGGAAGAGGGCATGGCGCATATGCGCACACTCAGAGTTATGGCGGAGAAGAAGGGACTGACCGCTCCCTATTTTTCAGCGACTGGCTGGGGAGGTGCTTATGTGCCGGAAGGATTCCTGCCGGTGCTGGGCGGGTATGTGGATGCTCCGTGGGCGAATCATACCCACGAACTTGCGGCAAGCGAGAATTTCCTGTTTCAGCCTTTTCACGACGATGCCAATATCGCATCGGATTTCGCCGAAGGACAGAGCGGTTTTACATTTGATACGTCAAAATTCCCTTACCTGACGGCGGAACTGGGCGGGGGACTGCAGGTGACGGCACACAGACGCCCCTACCCTTACCCAGAGGATATCGAGGCACAGACAATCTGTATGTTGGGAGCAGGGGCAAATCTGATCGGGTATTATATGTACCACGGCGGCGTGAATCCTGACGGAAAATATACCACCCTGCAGGAGTCGAAGGCGACCGGCTATGCCAATGATCTTCCGGTGAAAAGCTATGATTTTCAGACGTGCCTGCGGGAAAACGGTCTGCCATCAGAAAGCTATTATCGACTGCGCAAGCACCATACTTTTATCAAAAATATAGAAGAACTGCTGGCACGGGCGAAAGTGTATCTGCCGGATAATATCCCCGAACCCATGGATGCAGAAGATATGGAGACGCTGCGGGCAGCCTTCCGTTATAATAAAACGGCGGACTGCGGGTTCTTATTTATCAATAATCACCAGAGAAAACGGAAAATGACGGAGAAACAGATCACACCGGAAAAGCCATTACAGTTTACGGTGACAGATGTTGAAGGAATACAGAGGCAGATTATTTTCGACCGGATTCATGTGCGGACGGATGCGATTCTGGTGCTGCCTTACAATCTGCCGGTGGTAATACGGGGAGAGCAGTTCAGACTTCGGAAAACCAATGTCTCTTATCTGGGATGCTTTGGCGGAACTTATTATTTCTATACGGATGAGAAGCCGGAGGATATTTATTTCGAGTGGAGTGATGGCAATGATCATGCGGAAGCGGTAAGGATCCTTACCATACACGATGCGGAGCATTTTTGTTATGCGCAGGAAGGGGCAGATGAAAAGGGCAAGGTGAGTCTGCTGCCGGATCTGCACTTTACGGAAGCCGGTAAGGTGCGGATCGCGGATGCCGGACAGGCAGTGGAAAACATCTGGAACGTATATGGTCAAACAGAACCGAACGTCTATGAATTAACCTTGGAATATGAGTATCATCCGGCGGATGCACTGTCAGGTGATGTCTGGCTGGAACTGGATTTCGGAGGGGACTGCGCACGCTTGTATCAGGACGGAAAACTGATTGACGACTGGTTCTCCAATGGTGAACTATGGCGTGTGGCTCTGAAACGCTACGGCTGCCCGACACAACTGACGCTGGAACTCGATCCGTTCAAAATGGATGTCTATTACGATCTGCCACCGAAGCGGGAGATGCGTCTGGCAAGGGCAAGACTGTTGCGGTTGAGTTGACCGGAACCCGGTCTGGCGGGACTCATTTGGAAAACAGAAGGATAAAAAAGAGGACACGTATATGAAAGACATGACACAGGGCAAACCGTTAAAACTGATCATCGGCTTCGCCGTACCGATGCTGATCGGCAACATATTCCAACAGGTATATAATGTGGCGGACACAGTGATCGTGGGAAGGTTTTTGGGCGAGAGTGCGCTGGCGGGCGTGGGAAGCACGGGAACGCTGACCTATTTTCTGCTGGCACTGGTCAGCGGCATGTGTAACGGCGCAGGACTGGTGGTTGCGCAGTGTTTCGGCTGCGGGAATAAAGAGCGTCTGGCGAAGACGGTGACAGCACTGATCTGGGTGGCGGGAGTGCTGACCTGTATCATGTCACTGATCGGTATTTTCGGTGCGGAATTTTTTCTGCGGCTTTTAAGTGTGCCGGAAAATGTTATCGGCTATTCTGCTACGTATCTGCATATCATTTATACTTTTGTTTTCGGCAGTGTGGTCTACAACGGCTGTGCGGCGATCTTAAACAGTGTGGGGGATTCGAAGACTCCGCTGCGGGCGGTGATCGCTTCCTCGGTAGTGAACATCGTGTTTGACCTGTTTTTCATCATTGTGTGTAAGATGGGAGTAGCGGGAGCGGCTTATGCGACGATTCTGGCACAGTGTACTTCGGCGGTGATCTGTTTTGTGAAAGTAAGACAAGTGAGAGAAGAGATCGGATTATCTCTGATGAAATGGAAACCGGAAGTCCATTATATTCAGCTGGTGGTGAAGACCGGATTCCCGGCGGCATTCCAGTCCTGTATGATCGCACTGGGCGGAATGAGCGTCCAGAGACTGGTGAATTCCTTCGGATCCTCTACCATGGCGGCCTATGTGGCGGCGAACCGTGTGGACAGCGTGGCGATCCAGGTCATTGTCTCCATCGGAACGGCATTGTCGGTATTTACCGGGCAGAATATTGCGAAGAATCAATATGACCGGATCCGGGAAGCCCTCTATAAGACGCTGGCGGTCATGGTAGGAGCCAGCGTCTGTATTGCGACGCTGGTGCTGATCTTCCGGGTACAGCTGATGAGCCTGTTCCTGGATGCCGGCGAATCGGCAGAAGCCATCGGCATCGGCTGCACCTATCTGACCATTATCGGCGTGGCTTATGTGATCGCGGGGGTGATGCAGAGCTACCAGAATGTGATCCGGGGAGCCGGAGATGTGAATACCTGCATGGTAGCAGGATTAACGGAACTGTCCGGCAGGATCGTGTTTGCTTATCTGCTGTCCGGAATTCTGGGAGTTACAGGAATCTGGATCGCCACACCCCTGTCCTGGAGCTGCGGCTGTGTGATCCCGGTGATCCGTTATTATTCCGGCAGATGGAAACATAAAAGGCTGGCTTAATGCCCGGAACTGCCGGAGTGCAGAGAGCAGCTATTCCGGCCGCATCCAGCCGGCGAATTCCAAAATGGACTGGTTCTCCGCTTTTTTCTCGCTTTGCTGCATCTGCTTGCGGTATTCTCTGGGAGACATCTGCATCAGCTTGATGAAGTAGCGGTTGAAGCTGGATACGGAATGGAAGCCTACCATCTCGGAGATGTCCAGAATAGAGTGTTCTGTACTGCGCAGCAGGATACAGGATTTCAAGATCCGGGTATTGTTCACATAGTCCAACGGGGAGGTGCCCATGATATCGTGGAAGACCCGGCGGAAGTGCGTCGGACTCCAATGGCACAGTTCCGCCAGATATTCAATGGTAAACTGCTGCATATAATTTTCTTCGATATAATCCAGAGCGGGTGAGATCACCAGAGAGTTTTCGACGATCTCGCCCTCTTTTTTGCGCCCCTGTAAGGCAAGGATCTCGGGAGAACCCGGTTTCGCAGTGGCGGGGTTGGCACCGCCGAGACTTTCAATCCTGTACAGCTCGATATAGAGGGAGCACAACAGGCTTCTGGCACTGATCTGGTAACAGGGATTCTGTTCTTCCAGTTCGTGGATGATATGGGACACCAGGTAGTTGATGTGGGGAAAAGACTCTTTGCTGAAAATATAGCGGAACCCCGGGAAGCCGTCTGTGGAGAGGTCATGATTTTTCCAGGAAGCGGGGAGAAGATTGCGGAACAACTCTTTCGGATCCAGAAACAGATAGGACCAGTGGCTTTTTGTGCCCGGGGCACTATAAGTGGTGTGTGGAACGTTACGGGGCAATACGGTGACATCACCGGCATGGAAGGTCTGTTTTTCGCCATTGATCTCTAATGTGCCGCTGTCGGAATGACAGATCCCGATCTCCAGACAGTTATGAAAATGAAGACTTCCGCTGGGGATATCCGAGATCTTCCAATAATCACCGGACAGAAGCAGCACGGGGAACTGCATGGGCAGATAATAGCTTCGGTATTCTGTGACTGCTCGTTTGGATTTTGCCATGTTATGCCTCCTGTTTCAAAGTTTCCCAAATGGCATTGTGCATCCTGCATGATGCTGTGATGAAAAGAAACTATACAGTGGAAATAATGTCTATACATTATATATAACAATTAAAGTTGACAAAATCAACCATTATGTTGCAAAATGACTTTTCAGGGGCGGAAACGCTTCCGACAATAGAGATTAAAAAAGGCTAAAAACTGTGTGAAATGGCGGCTTCTACAGAAAATAAGCTCTAAAATCCATGACGATTTTACGAAAATACAACGAAACTTCAAAACTTACGAAAAACGACCATGATCCATAATGGTTGTTTTTGCATAGTTTTCTATATTGATTGATTAGAAAAATATGACAACATGTATGATAATATGCTTACAAGGTTACAAAAAGTGTACAAAATGACGAGAAAATATAGTTGACACTTGAGGAGGTTCGACATGGCGAAGAAGAATGCAGCCAATGTGGTGGGTGTGAAAACAAAAACCACTTGGAAACAAGCTTTTAAAAGAGACTGGCAGTTGTATCTGCTGTTATTGTTTCCGTTGATCATGGTAATTGTATTCAGCTACGGAGCATACCCGGGACTACGGATGGCCTTCATGAATTACAAGCCGGCGAAGGGATATGCAGGCAGTGAATGGGTGGGAATGAAGACATTCATTAAAATATTTAAGGATGCCGATTTCATGAGAGCGCTCCGCAACTCCGTAGTGTTCAATCTGGCAGACCTGTTAGTTGGTTTCCCGATGCCCATCATTCTGGCATTGATCCTGAATGAATTAAGATATCCCAGATTCAAAAAGGTATCCCAGACGATCCTGTATCTGCCGCACTTTCTTTCCTGGGCCATCATCGGAAGCGTAGCGATGACAATGTTCCGCCCCAACTCCGGTCTGGTGAATATCCTGTTAACCAATATGGGAATGATCTCTGAAGGAATCCCGTTCCTGAATGAGAAATGGCACTGGGCAATCACTTATCTTCTGATCGGTGTATGGCAGACAATGGGATGGGGCACGATCCTCTACCTGGCAGCGATCACCGGTATCAACGGAGAATTGTACGAAGCAGCCATGATCGACGGTGCGAACCGTTGGAAGAGAATGTGGCACATCACACTTCCCGGTATCAAGAGCACGGTAGTAACACTGCTGATCTTAAACCTCGGACGTGTTATGGGAAGTAACTTAGAGCGACTGACCGCATTAGAGAATTCGCAGGTCAAGGACTTCCAGTATCAGCTGGCTGTCTACATATACAATAAAGGTATCGGAGCCGGAAAGTTCAGTGCGGCGACCGCAGTTGGTCTGTTCCAGTCACTGATCGGACTGATCCTGGTTCTGTTATCCGATAAATTTGCCAAGAAGCTCGGCGAAGATGGATTACTGTAGGAGGTGGGAGAGATGAAGAAAAAAGAAGTGAATATCAACGAAGAATCTACCTCTGCAGGCGGAGCACATGCGGTCAACAAATTCCGCATCAGTGATTTCGTCATGATGGCAGTGATCGTCATCCTCTGCGCCAGCTGTGTATTACCGTTCTTACATGTAGCAGTAAAATCCATATCCGGTAATACCGCAGTAATGTCCAAGAGCGTTTACTTCTGGCCCAAAGACATCACCTTCGATGCTTACAAGAAGGTATTTGCAGATAACTCCATGACCTACTCCATGATCTTCTCGGTGATCGTTACCGTGATCTTCACCGCTCTGGGAATGCTGGTATGTACCTGTGCCGCTTATCCTCTCTCTAAGAAGAGATTAAAAGGTAAAAAGCTACTGACCTTCCTGCTGATGGTACCAATGTATTTCAGCGCCGGCATCATCCCCAGCTACCTGTTATATCAGAAGCTGCATGTGCTGGATACCATGTGGGTATTGATCTTACCTCTGATCTATTCCCCGTACAACATGCTGATCATGAAGAACTACTTCCAGAGTACGATTCCCGACAGCTTAGAGGAATCCGCTTTCCTGGATGGTGCAAGTAATTTCCAGATCTTAAGCAGTATCGTATTACCGCTGTCCAAACCGATCCTGGCAACATTGTCTCTGTTCTACGCTGTAGGCCGTTGGAACTCCTATGCAGACAATATGTACTACACCAAGAGTGCTAACCTGAAGCTGATCCAGTACAAGCTATATCAGCTGGTGGCATCCGCAGCAGAAGCACAGACTTCCTCCCTGGCAGATACCGGCAGTGCGATCCAGTCCACTCCCGAAGTATTACAGGCAGCAAGTATCATGTTTGTAACAATTCCTATCATTATTATTTATCCTTTCCTGCAGAAGTACTTCGTACAGGGTACCATGATCGGAGCAGTTAAGGGCTAAAAGTTAAAAGGAACAAAACAACCAAGTTAGTTTTCCCCAAAACTGGGGGTACACATAAAACTATGTATAATTTTTAAGGAGGAAAATCCTCTCCTCGCCAGGGACTCGGATTTTTCCTTCGGAAAAACAAGGAGGATTGATTTATGAAGAAGAATACTCTTCACAAGGTAATGGCAACAGCACTTGTTGGTGCTATGGCAATGAGCACTCTGACCGGATGCGGCAGCAGCGCGGACAACACAACCGCAGATGCCGGAACAAAGGAATCTGTAGCAGAGAGTTCTGCAGCAAGCACAGATGCAGGAGCATCCACAGCAGTAGCAGGTATTGACGGATGGGAGCCTTTCGCAGACAATGTTACTCTGCAGATCCCCGTATACGATCGTGGTTCTTCCGGAAACGGATGCTCTGATGTAGAGAACAACTACTGGACCAACTGGGTACAGGAGAACTTCGGTGATAAGTACAACATCACGGTAGAATATGTAGGAATTACCCGTAGCGACGTTATGACTGATTACGCTATGCTGGCAGCAAGCCAGAGCCTTCCTACCATCTGTATGGAATATGACTATGATAAGCTGGCAAGCTGGCAGGCAGACGGCTATCTGCAGACCTACGATGTAGAAGAGTTCAAGCAGATCGCTCCTACTTACTGGGAGACCATGGTAGAGCACGGCAACGACGCTTACACCAAGCTGTCTGATGAAGATTATCTGGTACTTGGCTATAGACCTTACGGCAACACTACTTATACCTGGTGCACTTTCTATCGTCAGGACTGGCTGGAAGAAGCCGGCTTCTCTGAGTATCCTGTTGGCGACAACACCAAGCTGTTAGAGCTGTATGCAAAACTGGTAGAAAATGGTCACAAGTATCCCTTAAGCGGTAAGAAAGTAAGCGGCGCAGGTATCGACCAGAACTACGGATACAGAGATTATCCTCAGGATGAGACTACATGGGCAACCACCGGTGACTACCAGATCCCCGCTCTGTCCACCGAGGCTCAGAAGAGATTCTTAAAATGGGAGAATGAGCTGTACAATGATGGTTACTACAATCCTGAGTACTATCTGAGAGATGCTTCCGAGGCAGAGGCAGATTTCATCAACGGTGAAGCATTTACCTGGACCGGATATATCTCCTCCAGCATGAACGTACTGAACTCCTTCTATGATGCTAACCCCGATGCCAAGCTGGCAGTAGCAGTGACTCCTTCCACCTGGACACAGGATGAGACCTGGGGATCTTCCGCTTCTTACAGACCCGGAACCAACTTCGGTATGATGATCGGCTTCGCTAACGATGCTACCGAGGATGAAGTAAAAGCAGCTATGATGTATCTTGAGTGGCTGAACCAGCCCGAGAATCTGTTCACCATGCAGTGGGGTATTGAAGGCGTGAACTTCAACTACGATGACAACGGCGATCCCGTAGCAGTAGCAGATCAGACTGGCCTGGATGAGCAGCAGGGACACAACAACAACGTAGACTACTGGTGTGCAGTAACCGCAGTTAAGACCCTCGGATCTATCGAGAAAGATATCCAGGCAGTTACCCCTCAGGGTATTCCTCAGGACTTCTATGATCAGATTCTGGCTAACTACAACGGACAGGTTGCTATCTATGAAGCAGGCAAGGCTAACTCCGACTGTCTGTTCGCAACTTCTATCGATGCAGTAACCGAGTACAATCAGACTCTGTATGATCTGTACACCGAGTACCGTGACAAGCTGACCATGTGCCCTAAGGACCAGTTCGACGCTCTGTATGACGAACTGAGCCAGAAGTACCTGGAGGCAGGTTATCAGGAAGTTATCGATGAGAGACAGGCTGCACTGGATGCAGGTAACACCACCAGACTTCAGTAAGTAAAAAGTTTTATTACAGGAAGTACATACAGCCCCCAGGCATGAATGGCTTGGGGGCTATATTAAAAATGTAACTATTCAGAGCGATTTTGTGAATGGGGTTCTGAATAGTTGAAGATACTTTATGTCCTTTTCCGACCGACTGTTTTACAATAAAAACAACTGTGGGAAAAGAATATAAAGAGCCAAAAGGCAGAAATGGAGGAGCTATGTTAAAACTGGAATATGATAAGAAAGAAATAGAGGGAGTCATTGACAAGATCGTCAAAAAGACTATGAATATGGATCTCACCTGGGACTGGCCCTGTGGTGTGGCATATTACGGAATCAGCGATGCCTATGAAAAGACAGGCAAGAAGGAATATCTGGATCTGTTAAAGGATCGTATCGACGAACTGATCGATCTGGGACTGCCCAAGGTATGGACAGTAAATGCCTGTGCCATGGGACATTGCCTGATCACCTTATACCAGGCCACCGGAGAGCAGCAGTATCATGACATTCTTATGAGTAAGATCACTTATTTAAGAAAAGATGCCCTGCGTTTCGGAGATCATGTATTGCAGCACACCGTATCTGCCAACAACGATTTCCCGGAGCAGTGCTGGTGTGACACTTTGTTCATGGCAGCGTTCCTGATGCTGCGTGTGGGCGTGATGGAACACGATGAAGAACTGATCGATGATGCCTTGAACCAGTACTACTGGCATATCAAATATTTACAGAATCCCAGCAGTGGACTCTGGTATCACGGCTATGACAATATTGCCGGAGATCATATGTCCGGCATCTATTGGGGAAGAGCCAATGCCTGGGCAGCATTTACCATGTCGCAGGTAGGCGGTATTCTGCCTCAGTGCTATCTGTATCCGAAGTATATCGATGTGGCCGGCTCCTTAAATGAGCAGTTGGCAGCCCTGAAGGTATACCAGACGGAGAATGGATTGTGGAGAACCGTAGTGGATGATCCGGAATCTTATGAAGAGATTTCCGCATCTGCAGGAATTGCCGCAGCAATGCTGACCAGAGGCAATCCTTTACACAGCAAATATATCAACAAGGCCATCAAGGGCCTGCTTGCCAATGTCAGCGAGGATGGTAAGGTGATGAATGTCTCCGGCGGAACTGCCGTTATGAGAGACAAGGAAGGTTACAGAGGTATTCCCAAAGCTTATATCCAGGGCTGGGGACAGGGACTGGCATTATCATTTTTTGCAACTTTGTTAGTATCTGACGAGATTGAGAAGGACGGTGCATTATAAATGTTTCGCAGGAATTTCCTGTTCGGAAAGGATGGAGGAACGGCCAATCTGATCGATGTGGGCAGCGAAGACCTCTATCAGCCGGGCAAAGGTTACGGTTTTGTAACAGAAAAAAACAGAAGAGAGCAGAAGTTGCTGCAGATCCGGGAACTGAATTCCTCTTTTGATACGATGTACTGGTATCAAAACGAACAGCTGTCCTTCCTGAAGGAAGATGAGAACGGCTGCTATCTGGATTCTGCGGAAGAAGTGGCAGCGTTGGAGAGGCAGTCGGGAGAACCGATGTCTGGCTCACCCAGGAGGATTCCGCTGATCTTCAAGGTAGATGTACCCAGACAGGGGAACTACAGGATCACCCTGACCATCCGATCAGAAGAGGAAATGGGAGAGATACTGATCTTCACCGGAAGAAGACGGCTGGCTTTTCATGGCACAGTGGGAGCCGGAGAGTTCACTTATACAATGATTACAAATGTCTGCGATATTGTACCTGTGGGTTATTCCCGGATTTTTGCGGATAAGACTGTGGATATTGCAGTACTGGCGGACAGACCAAGGATCAGTGCTCTTACGGTAGAAGAGGTGAACGGTCCTACGGTTTATCTGGCGGGAGATTCCACAGTGACAGATCAGCCCGGAGATTATCCCTATTATCCAGGCACCTGTTACTGTGGCTGGGGACAGATGCTTCCGGCATATTTTGACACACGTGTGGCAGTGTCGAATCATTCCCACTCCGGACTGACTACCGATAGCTTCCGCAAGGAAGGGCATTATGCGGTGATCTCTCAGTACAGCAAGCCGGGAGATTATGTGTTTTTCCAGTTCGGGCATAATGATCAGAAGCTTCCCGGGCTGCAGGCAAAGGGCGGATACCGGGCGAATCTGCAACGCTATATCAAAGAAAATCAGGCAAAGGGGGGCTATCCGGTATTGGTGACACCCATTGCAAGAAATACCTGGCGACTGCGGGATCAGACGTATCTGGATCTGCTGGAGGAATTTGCAGATGTGTGTCTGGAACTGGGAACACAGTACGGTATTCCGGTGTTGGATCTTCATGCCCACAGTAAAGAATACGTTCTGGAAAAGGGATTGCAGGATGCAAAACCCATCTTTTTCCCAGGGGATTATACTCATACCAATGACTTCGGTGCTTATAAGATGGCAGGATATGTGGCACAGGAGATCCGGGAGAAATGCAAAGGTCATTCTGAAAGAGCCTACGCTTATCTGGCAGAGTGCGTGACGGAGGGTTTCGGCGCATGGGAGCCTGTGGGACAAATCAATGTTCCTAAGAAACCGGAGATCTACAAGGACATTCCGGATCCTGCAGGAGATCAGGTGCTGTTGTCTGAGGCAGAGCAGCTGGAACGTGTGGTCAGACTGTGTCTGAAAGAGGAATTGCTGTAACAGGACAGATATTGTACCGGAAAATAGAAGTGAAGAAATGACAGGAATGAAAAAAAGCAGGAATATGAGGAGGAACTCAGAATGGGAAAAGGTGGTTTTACCTTACCGGGAGAATCAGGATATGAAGAACTGACTCTGAAAATGGCGGAAAAATGGGGAGCAGATGTGATCCGTGACAGTGATGGAACCGTGCTTTCCGACGAAATCACCCATGCCGGTTACGGAATCTATTCTACCATTTGTATTATCAGAGATCACAATGCCTGGGCAAAGGAGAATCAGGACAAATTACAGCAGACCTTCCTGTGCACACCGCCCCAGGCAGCAGAGAGTGACACCCTGACCATCGGACTGATGGACAGCTTTTTTGCGGAGCAGTTCCGGATCAATGACAGCGCAGAGAGTCTGGAATATTGGGAGGTTTATGACAGAACCACCAATGTGAAGATCGACAATGCGGACTGGAGCTATGACAAAGAGAAGGGAAGCGTGTCCCTGAGCGGCATCATCCCTTTTCATAAGTATACAGTAAGCTTCTTAGCCTATCGTATCTGGGAAGAAATCTCTATGTACAATCATACTACGAACCATTGGGACAAGGAGCATCTGATGCAGATCGATCCCAGATATCCTGAGACTCAGGAGTATCTGCTGGGATGGATGAAGCACTGGTGTGAGACCCATCCGGATACCACGGTGGTGCGCTTTACCTCCATGTTCTACAATTTCGTATGGATCTGGGGCAGCAGTGAGAGGAACCGGAATCTGTTCTCTGACTGGGGTTCCTATGATTTCACTGTGAGCGTTCCTGCTTTACAGGAGTTCGAGAAACAATACGGATATCGCATGACAGCGGAAGATTTTATCAATAAGGGACAGCTGCATGTGACTCATATGCCTGGCAATGCGAAAAAGGCGGATTGGATGGCATTTATCAATGATTTCGTTATTTCCTTTGGCAGGAAGCTGATCGATATGGTGCATTCCTACGGCAAAAAGGCTTATGTCTTCTATGACGACAGCTGGGTAGGCGTGGAGCCTTATAATGGCAGATTTCAGGAGTTTGGTTTTGACGGACTGATCAAATGTGTATTCTCCGGTTATGAAGCCAGACTGTGTGCGGGCGTGGATGTGCCTACACATGAACTGCGTCTGCACCCCTATCTGTTCCCGGTGGGGCTGGGCGGTGCTCCGACTTTCATGGAGGGCGGAGATCCCACACTGGATGCGAAAAAATACTGGAACAGCGTAAGACGTGCCCTGCTGCGTGCGAAGATCGACCGGATCGGTCTCGGCGGATACCTTCATCTGGTGGAGGGTTTCCCGGATTTCTGTGATTATATTGAAAAAGTGGCAGATGAGTTCCGTCTGATCCGCAGCTTCCACGATGCGGGAGAACCTTACCACATCAAGACCCGTGTGGCAGTGCTGCATTATTGGGGAAGCTTACGTTCCTGGACCTTGTCCGGACACTTTCATGAGACTTATATGCATGACCTGATCCACATCAACGAAGCTTTGTCCGGACTTCCTGTGGATGTGAAATTTATTTCCTTTGAGGATGTAAAAAATGGTATACTGAAGGACGTAGATGTCGTAATCAATGCAGGCAGAGCCGGAAGCGCCTGGAGCGGCGGGGATGCCTGGAAGGATGAGGAGCTTGTTACTGCACTTACAAAGTGGGTACACGAGGGAGGCTGCTTTATCGGTGTGAACGAGCCTTCCGCTGTGGAAGGATATGATACGTATTTCCGTATGGCACATGTGCTGGGAATTGACGAGGACACCGGCGCAAGAGTCTGTCACGGCAGATGGACCTTTGAGACAGCGGATCCGGAGCATCTGATCCCAGAGGGCGCAGGTGTGGAAGCGAAGGAGAACCGGTATCTGACGGATGGAAAAGCACAGGTACTTCTGGCAGACGGCGGGAAGCCACTGATCACCCTGAATCATTTCGGCAAGGGACTGGGAATCTATCTGTCTTCCTTCCAGGTGAACCTGTGGAATACCAGAATGCTGTACCAGCTGATCCGTTATGCCGGTGGAGAAGGCACCTCCGGCAGCTATATGACGGATAACCTGTATACGGAATGTGCTTATTACCCGGAGAGTAAAAAACTGGTAGTCATCAACAACAGTGACACCGAGCAGACCACCACTATCCCAACGGAAGCGGGCGCATGTACGGTAACCATTGCACCTTACGACACTACCTTTGTAGAAATCAGATAACCAACGATAACGATCAGGGCGGAAATCCTGTGTTCGTTTTCTGAGGGAGCAGAACGCAAAGGAGGCAGAGAATGCATAACGAAAAAGAAAGACCTACGGAATATTTCCCGGACGGAACTCCCATAGATGACTGGTTTTATGATATAGGGATGCCGGAGCTTGAGGAACTGGGCAGACCCTATGTCCTCACAGAGTACGGGATCTGGGACGACGGAAAAGTTTATACCAAAGAGATCCAGAAGGTGATCGACCTGGCGGCAGAAGAGGGCGGTGGTGTCCTGGTGGTGCCGCCCGGAACCTACTTGACAGGAGCACTTTATTTTAAGCAGGGAGTGAATCTCTATGTTTCCGCCGGTGCAACGTTAAAAGGCAGTGACGATATTTCGGATTATGATCTGGCCGAGACCCGGATCGAGGGAGAGACCTGCCTTTATTTTACGGCACTGATCAATGCGGACGGTCTGAATGGATTTACCATGTGCGGACCGGGCACTATTGACGGTAACGGACTTAAGACCTGGAAAGCCTGCTGGCTGCGCTGGAAATGGAGTAACGGCACCAACAAGGATGGTCAGAGACCCCGGCTGGTCTATCTGTCCAACTGCAGAAATGTGCGGATCGCCGGTCTGAATTTACAGAATTCCCATTTCTGGACCACACATATTTATAAATGTGACCATGTAAAATACTTGAACTGCCATATTTATTCCCCGGCAGGTCCTGTTGCGGCACCCAGTACGGATGCCATTGATATCGATGCGTGTACGGATGTGTTGGTGAAAGGCTGTTATATGGAAGTCAATGACGACTCTGTGGTGCTGAAGGGCGGTAAGGGCCCCTGGGCGGACAGCCAGCCGGAGAACGGCTCCAATGAGCGGATTCTGGTGGAGGATTGTGTCTATGGCTTCTGCCATGGGTGTCTCACCTGTGGTTCGGAATCAGTACATAACCGCAATATCATCATGCGCAGGATTCAGATCAAGGGGGCAGCGAGACTGTTGTGGCTGAAAATGCGGCCGGACACCCCGCAGCACTATGAATATATCACGGTGGAGCAGATCGAAGGCCGGGTAAAGGAGTTCCTCAAGATTTATCCCTGGACCCAGTATTATGATCTGAAGGATCGGAAGGACAGGCCGCTGTCTTATGCAGATCACATCACGATGAAGGACTGTGACTGCATCTGTGATACCTTTTTTGATGTGATGCCGGATGAGAGCCAGTATCTGCTTTCCGATTTTACCCTGCAGGATCTGCGGATCAGGGCAAGAGTGGATAACTTTTCGGAAGACAAGTTAAGAAGTGTAGTATATGAGAATGTACAGGTGGAAGAAAGTACGGAGCCTGCGGAGAGCTGGCATGAAGTGAAAGGCTTCCAATAATGAACGCTCTGCGGGAATCGCACTGCGACGGAACGGCGTAATGCCGCAACAGTGGTAGGAAACGGATGCCTGCCACAGAAAGGATCAATATGGCAAAGGTTTATATTAACGAAAAGAACAAAAAGGGACATATCAATCCGGAACTTTACGGCAATTTCTCTGAGCATCTGGGCAGATGTATCTATGAAGGACTGTATGTAGGTGAGAATTCCGAGATCCCCAATACCAATGGTATGCGTAACGATGTAGTGGCAGCACTCAAGGAGATGAAGCTTCCGGTGCTTCGCTGGCCCGGCGGTTGTTTCGCGGACGAATACCACTGGAAAGACGGTATCGGACCGAAGGAGAACCGCAAGAAAATGATCAACACTCATTGGGGTGGTGTGACCGAGGACAACAGCTTCGGTACCCATGAGTTCTTCGAACTGTGTGAACAGATCGGTTGTAAGACCTACATCAATGGCAATGTGGGAAGCGGTACCGTACAGGAGATGTCCGAATGGGTAGAGTACATGACTTTCGACGGGGTATCCCCCATGGCGGACCTACGCCGGAAAAATGGCAGAGAAAAAGCCTGGAAGGTGGATTACTTCGGTGTCGGTAACGAAAACTGGGGATGCGGCGGCAATATGACCCCATCCTACTATGGCAATCTGTACCGCAGATACCAGACCTATGTGAGAAATTATGATCAGAAGCACCCAATTTTCAAAGTCTGTTGCGGCCCCAATGCGGGAGATACTTATTGGACTGAAAATGTGCTGAAGACCTGTTTTGAAAATGCACCGGAATGGATGCATGGCTTTATGGATGGACTTTCCCTGCATTACTATACACTGCCGGAGGATGACTGGTCTCACAAGGGAAGTGCACTGGACTTCGACGATGCAGCATGGTATAAGACGCTGGCAAAGGCTTTTAAGCTGGATGAACTGATTCATAAGCATTCTACGATCATGGACAAATATGATCCTGAGAAGAAGATCGGACTGATCTGCGATGAGTGGGGCACCTGGTATGATGTGGAGCCCGGCACGAATCCCGGATTTTTATACCAGCAGAGTACCATGCGTGATGCTCTGGTGGCCGGACTGTCTTTAAATATTTTCAACAAGCACTGTGACCGTGTGAAGATGGCAAACATCGCACAGCTTATCAACGTACTGCAGGCAGTGATCCTGACCGAGGGACCGAAGATGCTGCGTACCCCGACTTACCATGTATTCCATATGTACAAATACCATCAGGATGCGGATCTGGTGGAAAGCTATATCGATGGTGTGGAACAGATCGGTGAAGATGAAAAGTTCAAGGTTCCCAATTTACAGGAATCTGCTTCCGTGGATAAGGACGGTGTTGTGACCATCACCCTGAACAACCTGTCCATTGATAAGGCAGAAGAGGTGGAGATCGCTTTCGCAGAGTGTGATCCAAAGCACGTGACCGCTGCGATACTAACCAATGATATGCATGCTTACAACACCTTTGAGGATCCCGATAAGGTACACGAAGAAGTATTTACGGAGTATAAGATCGCAGATGGCAGGATCACCTTTACCATGCCGGCATGCAGTGTCGTTATGTTTCGGATAAAATAAGCGATAAGAACAGTTATGGAAGAAGAACAAATAAGAGAAACAATAAAATATCCCTGTCGGAAATGTCTGTTGCGGGAAATGGACAAGAATGCCTATATGGAGAATCTGTATGCCTACATAGACAGGATTGAAGGGGATAGTAAAGCAGATAAGGCGGTCTATGAAGACCGCCTTGCTGTATGTAAGGAATGCAAATATCTGAATGAGGGCCTGTGCGGTGCCTGTGGCTGCTTTGTGGAACTGCGGGCTGTCATGAAAAATAATGTATGTCCTTATGAAAAATGGTAATAAGTGTCAGGTACCTTGAGGGAATAAAAATTCTGTAAAAACAATATAAAGAAACTGTTAAAAAGATGTTAAGAACGTGCTAGGAAACTTAAGAATGTCCGATTTTCTATCCTAATCATTATCGGTATAATAAGCACATAAGGACCGGTAAGGTCGAAAAAATATTGGGAGGGAAATCCAAATGAAGAAAAAGATTTTAACAGCTCTATTATGTGTAACCATGGTATGCGGACTGGCAGCCTGCGGCGTCAGTGCTCCGGAGACACCGGCGGCAAGCACCCCTGCACAGGAGAGCACCACAGCAGCAACCACTGAATCCAAGGAAGAGGCACAGGCACCGGCAGCAGATGCTATCACACTGGTAATGGCTGAAGTAAATCCTCTGGATACCATCGTAGGTATGACGGACCAGAAGTTCAAGGAAGAAGTAGAGTCCCGTTCCAACGGCTCTATCATAATTGACCTGCAGGCCAGCGGTGTTCTCGGTTCCGAGAATGATGTTCTGGATACCATGCTTGGCGGTGGCGGTACCATTGATATGTCCCGTATCTCTGCATTCGCACTTACTTCTTACGGCGGAAAGAAGTCCATGCTTCTGTCACTGCCGTACACCTTTGTAAGCCGTGAGCATTTCTGGAACTTTGCAACCTCTGATCTGGCGAAGGAGTTCCTGCTGGAGCCTTCTGAGAACGGCAGCGGTGTAAGAGGTCTGTTCTATGCAGAGGAAGGCTTCCGTCATTTCTTTACCAAGAGTGAGATTAAAGATATCACATCCTTTAAGGGAATGAAACTTCGTGTATCCAATGACCCTGTTATGAACGGTCTGGTAGAAGGTTTAGGCGCATCTCCCACCGTGGTATCTTTCGGTGAACTGTACTCCGCACTGCAGACCGGTGTGGTAGACGGTGCAGAACAGCCGATCGCCAACTATAAGTCCAACGCATTCCCTGAGGTAGCACCTTATCTGATGTTAGACGGACATACCCTGGGCGCCGTACAGGTCATCATTACCGATGATGCATGGAACAAGTTAAGCGCAGAGCAGCAGAACATTCTGATGGAAGCCGGCGCAGCCGCATCCCAGTACAACCGTGAGATCTCCGAGCAGAAGGAGAACGAGGTTCTGGAAGAGCTGAAGGCAGACGGCGTGACTGTAATCGATGTAGATGACAAGACACCCTGGCAGGATGCCGTTAAGGATGTCATCGCTGAGAATATAAAGGGTCAGGAAGATCTGTATCAGCAGATCGTTGATATGCAGTAAGCAGACGCTGAACGCAGTAAGACCCGTAATAAGTGAGAAGTGAAGAAAGGCACAGGAAGTTCACTTCCTGTGCCTTTCTTATGTTAAACATGTTAAATAGCCGGTGGATACCGGCAGAAAGAGGTTAAATAGTATGGCAGGTTTTTTTAAGGCAGTGGATAAGTTCAAACCGGTCTACGATGTTGCATACAAAATCGTTCTGTTTTTATGCAAATTATTGCTGGCCGCAGATATTCTGATCACCTGCATGAGCGTTCTCGGAAGATATGTTCCGTTTATTCCCGATCCTGCATGGTCGGAAGAGGTGGTACTTACTTTGATGTCCTATATGGCAGTACTTTCCGCAGCACTGGCCATCCGCAGAAATGCACATATCCGTATGACGGCATTTGACAGATATCTGCCTTCTGCAGTGATCAAGGCACTGGATATTATATCTGATCTCTGTGTATTTGCACTGGCCATTGTAATGGTAGTGGTCGGCTGGAAATATGCTTCTACCCTTGGAGCCAAGGGAAGCTATGTAAGCATGCCTTCCGTATCCAGATTCTGGATGTATTTTCCGATTCCTATTGCCGGTGTGGCAATGATCGTGTTCGAACTGGAAGCACTATACACCCATATTAAGAATATTTTTGTAAAGGAGGGCGATAAATAATGACAGCGAATGGTACAGCAATAGCGATTTTACTGATCAGCTTTCTGGTCATGATCTTTTTAAGATTCCCCATTGCCTATGCAGTGGCATTATCTTCCCTCTTATGTCTGTGGTATCAGCAGCTGCCCTTTACCACCATTTGTCAGCAGATGGTAAAAGGCATCAGCTCCTTCAGTCTGATGGCGGTTCCCTTCTTTATTACCATGGGATGCCTGATGGGATCGGGAGGTATTTCGGAGAAACTGATCGCCCTGGCGGATGCCTGTGTAGGATGGATGACCGGAGGTATGGCCATGGTGAATATCGTGGCATCTTATTTCTTCGGTGGAATTTCCGGCTCTGCATCTGCAGATACTGCTTCTCTGGGAAGTATTCTGATCCCTATGATGGTAGAGCAGGGCTATGATGATGATTTTTCTACCGCAGTTACTATTACCTCTTCCTGTGAGGGACTGTTGGTTCCTCCCAGCCATAACATGGTAATCTATGCAATGAGTGCCGGTGGTGTGTCGGTAGGAAGCTTATTCCTGGCAGGATATGTACCCGGAGCATTGTTGGCAGTCTCTCTGATGATCGGTTCTTACATTATTTCCAAGAAACGCAAATATCCCAAGGGAGATAAGTTCAGCCTCAAGAGATTGGGAAAACAGTTATCCGTTTCTTTCTGGGCACTGGCAGCGGTGATCATCGTCGTGGTGGGTGTCGTAGGCGGATGGTTCACCGCAACCGAGTCCGCAGCCATCGCTGTTATTTACAGTCTGATCGTCAGTGTGTATATTTATAAAGGACTGGATTGGAAGGGTGTATGGAAGATCCTGGAATCCTGTATTGATACGTTGTCTATCGTACTGATCCTGATCTCCACCTCCAGTATTTTCGGATACTGCCTGACTACTTTACATGTACCTGATCTGGCAGCCAATGCCATTATCGGCCTGACCAAAAATCCGGTGCTGATCGCACTGCTTTTGAACTTGATACTTTTGGTATTGGGTTGTATCATGGATATGGCACCGATCATTCTGATCGCAACACCGATCCTGCTTCCTATTGCCAATTCTATCGGTATCAATGCGATCCAGTTCGGTATTATGATGATCTTAAACTGTGGTATTGGACTTCTGACACCTCCGGTAGGTGCGGTATTGTTTATCGGATCTGCAGTCAGCAAGGTAAAGATGGAGAGAGTGGTAAAGGCAACCCTGCCGTTCTATCTCTGCATGATCATAGTACTGCTCTTACTTACCTTTATTCCGGAGATCAGTATGTTCCTGCCGAATTTGTTTAGCTAATAAAAGATAAGGATGTGTGACAGCATGGAATACAAATTTAATTGCGATGTGAAAGCCTCGGATTTGTGGAAAATGTCTATGGTGCGGACCTATCGTTCCTTTTTGGGAGTGATCAATATTGTGTTTACCGTATCCATGATAGCCATGACCATAAAGTTGTGGCCGGGTTCCGGAGAGTTTTCCAGGGCACTGGAGATTCTGTGCTGTCTGATCTTCCCGGTGTTTCAGCCGTTGGCGATTTTGGGCAGAAGCTATAAACAGGTGGAACAACAGCCCAAAGGTGTGGAACTGCTATTTCGAAATACCGGTATTGTGGTGACCTGTGGCGGCAGAGAGGAGAAGATTCCCTGGAGCCGTGTCACCAGAGTGATTCGTCAGGACTCCATGATCGTCATCAAGACAGATGATTCTTATGGTTATATGATCATGAACCGTGCCATGGGAGAACAGAAGGATGTATTCTATAATGATCTGGTGACACTATTGAAAAATCAAAAGAGATAAAAAGGAAAACAGCGTTGTGTTTTCGAAAAGCATGACGCTGTTTCTTTATAGATATGGTTGAAGGGTTATGAAGGTCTGGAAAAAATTATCCATTAAAAATAAGATTCTGGTATATGCGGGAACTGTATTGCTGTTTTTTACGGTTGTCGTTCTTTTTGATGTCTGGATCGTGAAATATTTTATGGTGGACTTTAACCGGATCCTGGAAAACAATGTGGTCAGCGGAGAGATGATCACTGCATTGGAAGCGGAAGTTACTTCCTTTGAAAATTTTTCCCGACTGGATACCGAAGAAAATGCTTCTGATCTCCAGAGCAGGATAGCGGAAACCAAAGAAAAGGTATATGCCTGTGATCTGGATTATGCAGCGTTGGGAGAGCGGCGGTTTGCCCAGCTGCAGGCAATCCGTAACAGCTACGAGATCTATACCGGGGCAAGAGATGCGGTAATACAGGGGGAATATCAGGGGGATGCCTATATCAGGGAACTGTACAGGGTGTATGGCATGCAGACCTATCTGCAACAGTATATGCAGAGATTTCTGTCGGCCACCATCGAGGAAGGAAATCTCCGTTATCAGGAGCTGCTGCCCTCTGTATCCGGCATTATAATGCTGGCCGTGATCCTGAGTATTTTACTGGCATTTACCATGTTTGAAATCGCAAAGATGCTGAACCATTCTATGATGGATCCGATCATTAAACTGGTAACTGCCTCCAAGCAGATTGCTGCCAATGAGTTTTTTGTGGAAGACGTGGAGACCGACAATGAGGATGAACTGGGAGAACTGGTACATGCTTTCAACAAAATGAAATATGCCACCGGAGAATATATCAAGGCGCTCGAGGAAAAAAGAGAAGTACTGGACCGGCTGCATCAGCAGGAACTGGAAAATCTGGAAACAGAAAAGCAGCTGGAAACCATGAATCTGGAAGTGCTGAAGAATCAGATACAGCCCCACTTTTTGTTCAATACGTTAAATGTAATAGCGGGAATGGCAGATCTGGAGGATGCTGTGACGACAGAGAAGATGATCAATGCACTGAGTTCTCTGTTCCGCTACAATCTGAAGACGCAGCAGGCGGAAGTGCTCTTGAATCAGGAAATCAAAGTGGCAAAGGACTATATGTATCTCCAGCAGATGCGTTTTGGCAGCAGAGTCAGCTTTACACTGGAGTGTATGGAAGATGTGGAGCATGTCCTGATGCCGACTTTTACGATACAGCCTTTATTGGAAAATGCTATCATACATGGCCTGGGACCGAAGGAAGAAGGCGGAAGTATTAAAATGCAGGTCTTTCGTAAGGAAGATATGCTGCATATCAGGGTGGAAGACAGTGGCATCGGTATGACACAGATGGAAGTGATCCTGATAAGATGGAATCTTGCCAACGGCACCAATGAAGGTGTAGGGATCGGCATTTCCAATATTTATGCTAGAATCCATTCCATGTATGGAAAGTGTAATTTTTATATAGAAAGTGAAAAGGGAAAAGGAACCGCTGTAGAAGTGGTGATCCCTTTCCATAAGGATAAGGCTCCTATGGAAAGATAAATGAGAAAAGCAGAAGGAGAAAGTCATGTATCGTATTTTGGTAGCAGATGATGAACCAATTGAACGACAGGTGGTGTCAAAGCGCATACAAAAGAATTTCCCCGGGCAGATAGAGATTTTTACGGCGCAAAACGGTCGGGAGGCAATGGAGATTTTTGAGCGTGAGAACTGTCAGATCGCAATCCTGGATATCTCCATGCCCGGCATCAACGGACTGGAGGCAGCGAAATATATCCGTGAAAAATATCCAGACAGTATCATCATTTTTTTGACGGCTTATGATGAGTTTAATTATGCAAAGCAGGCAATCGGAGTGAAAGCACTGGAATATCTGTTAAAACCGGGACGGGATGAGGAACTTCAGGCAACGCTGGAGGAAGCCTTCAGCCTGATCGACTGCAACCGGACGCCAACAGTGGAAGAAGCACCGGAGAATTCGGCACAGACAGCAGCGGCAGATGAGGACTTGGATCATGCCCGGATCAATGTGATCGCCTCGGAAATCGCTTCGTTTCTGGAATCCCATTACCAGGATGATCTGTCCCTGCAATCGGTAGCCGGACGAATGGGATATTCGGAAGTGTATTTCTGTAGACTGTTTAAGAATTGTTTTGACAAGACCTTTATTATGTACCTGAATGATCTGCGTATGGCAAAGGCAGTGGAACTACTGAAAGATATTTCCATCAACATCAAGGAGATCAGTGGGAGAGTAGGGTACAGAGATGCCAACTATTTCACCAGAATTTTTAAGAAAAAAATGGGCATGACACCCAGTGAATTCCGGAATAAAAAGGAGATGCCATGAACAAAAAACTGATATTGTCATGGGGCGTTTTTGCTGTTGTGGTCATAGTAGCGGCGTGTTTATTTTTTATTACAAAAAAACCGGAAGAAGCACCGGAATATGTACTGTTCTATGCGGAGAATCAGACGGCGGATTATCCGACGACCCTGGGGGCACAGCGTTTTGCAGAACTGGTGCAGGAGCGTACCGGAGGACGGATCCACATCATCGTTGAGAGTGAAGCAAAACTGGGTGCGGAAAGCGAAGTACTGGAACAGATCAAATACGGAGGCATTGCTTTTGCAAGAGTTTCCCTGTCGCAGATCGCAGAACAGGCACCGGAGATGAATGTACTGCAATTGCCTTATCTGTACAGAGACTCGGAGCACATGTGGAGGGTATTGGACGGAGAAATCGGAGAGGAATTTCTACAGAAGGTCTCTGCGTACGGATATACAGGATTGTCCTGGTATGATGCCGGTGCCAGAAGCTTCTACAGTGTGGAGAAGCCCATTACCTGTCTGGAGGATTTTCAGGGAATGACGATCCGTGTGCAGGAATCGGACATGATGGCGGATATGGTGGAGGCGTTGGGCGCCAAAGCGGTAAAGATCGTATATTCCTCAGTGTATTCTGCATTACAGCGCCATACCATTGATGGGGCGGAGAACAACTGGCCCTCTTATGAGGCCATGAATCATTATGAAGTGGCACCATATTTTACGGTAGATGAGCATACGAGAGTGCCGGAGATGCAGATCTGTTCTGCATCGATCTGGGAACAACTGTCAGATGAGGACCGGGAAATCCTGCGGGAATGTGCCAGAGAGTCTGCGGAATATGAAAGAGTACTCTGGAAAGACAGAGAGGAACAGTCCAGACAGACCGCCATTGCCAACGGAACTTGTGTGAGCACCCTTTCTGCGGAAGAAAAAGAACGGTTTCGTAATGCCATGAGTAATCTTTATGAAACGTATTGTGCAGACAGTGCGGAACTGATCCAAAAAATAATGGAGCAATAATAGAATGATAAAATAGGAGAATGTTGTTATGAAAGTGTTTGAAAACAGGAAGCAGAATAAGCAGCTGGGACTGACCTATGCTGTATTTTTGATGAACGGTATGCTGGCATTGTCTATCGGATCTCTGCTTCCCTTTGTACGGGACGCCAGAGGACTGGATTATGGATTTTGTGGATTGATCGTCAGCCTTCATTCTGTGGGAAATCTGTTTTCCAGTTTTTTCGCAGGGACGCTGCCGCTTGTCATCGGCAAAAAGAAGAGCATTCTGCTCTTTCAGTCAGCCTTTGCCATTTCTTATTGCATGATTTTGTTTGGAAAAGGAAATCTGGTACTGGCTGCAGCCTTTCTCATGACCGGACTGGCCAGGGGAGCGGCAAGTAACTATTGTAATTCCAAGATCAACAATCTGGCACCGGGGAAGGCGTGGATCATTAACGGTCTGCATGCCATGTTTTCCATCGGCGCCTTTGTGTTCCCGATCCTGCTCACTTTGATCACAGGAACCCATGCGGATCACTGGGTGTATGCCTGCATGCTCATGATAGCGCTGGGGGTACTTACCTGGATTTTGTATCTGCTGATCCCGGAGGATGAGGATGTGGTAGCAGCGGCCCCTGCGGCAGGAGAGGCAAAGGAGAGCAACTGGGGATTTTTAAAGGAGCCTCTTTTTTATCTGGTGATCCTGACGCTGTTTTTCTATCTGTGTGCGGAACAGGGTGTTATCGGATGGATGATCACTTATTTTAAGGACACAGAGCTTCTGAGCCCTTCCGTGTCTACTATCACAGCCAGCGTACAGTGGCTGATGATCCTGCTGGGACGTCTGTCTGCGGCATTTTTGTCCTTAAAGATTGCCAAGGAGAAGCTGCTGCCGGTAATGGGCGTGGGACTGGTTGCCTTTTTCATTATTTTGATCTTCAGTAAAACGACTTTTTGGATTATGTTCGGAATCGTGGGATTCGGATACAGCATGGCGGGGATTTATCCCACCACAGTGTCCTTTGCGGGAAAATTGCTTCAGAAATATTCCATGGCATGGAGTTTCATCCTGACCACAGCGAGCTTCGGCTCTATTCTGATGCCTTCCGTTATCGGAAAGATCGCAGCAGACGCCGGCATCGCTGTGGGGATGAGTTCAGTGGCAGTGGTACTTGTCATTGACTTTGTATGTATCATTGCCCTGTGTATGTATTCCGTCAGATCTCAGAAGGAACGTATTTCTTAAGTGTGGCAGCCACGGCTCCCACACCGGAGCTTAATTCTGCAAAATACTGTTTTACCAGAGTATCCATGCCGATGGCGTGGAGGTTCACACCGAATATTTTCTCATTGGCAAGTAATGCGTCCAGCTTTGACAGATCCTTGGGAGAGAAACTAAGTTCGTAGTCTGCAACGTACTGACGGACTTCCTCTAACAGGGGGTCGGAGCTGGGCGTAAATTCTCTGCCCTCATCATCGATTCCCATGAGATACCGGAGCCATCCGGCATAGACCAGAGGAATCAGCTTCAGGTCTTCCGTATGCAGGTCTGGAGAAGCTTCGTAAGCTTTGATGGTCTCGCCGAAGCGGATGGAAAGCTTCTGGGAGGTATCGGTAGCGATTCTCTGGGGAGAATCCGGCAGGAAGGGATTGGGGATCCTCACATTCACCACTTCGTCAATGAATTTCTTCGGATCCAGGATGCCGGGATTTACCACTACGGGAAGTCCTTCTTTGTAACCGATGACTTCCACCATATTTTTCAATAACGGGTTCTTCATCTCTTCGGAGATCAGGGTATATCCCAGAAGGCAGCCATAGATGGCCAGTGCGGTGTGCAGAGGATTCAGGCAGGTACATACCTTCATTTTCTCCACTTTGTCTACGGTCGCTCTGTCGGTGAAGATGATGCCGCCTTTGTCCAGTGCGGGCTTACCGTTCGGAAAAGCATCTTCAATGACCAGGTATTCGCATTCTTCCGCATTGACAAAGGGAGCGATATAGGTGTTTTTGGAAGTAACTACGGCATCCAGACCGCCGATATGATCCTCGGCCAGCATAGCTTCTACTTTGGCATCAGGTCTGGGGGTGATCTTGTCGATCATGCTCCAGGGGAAGGAGACTTTCGTCTGGTCATTGACGTAGCCTAAGAAGCCGGCTTCCACCAGTCCGTTGTCGGTCCATGCCTTGGCGAACGCATTGACAGCGGCATATAATTTGTCACCGTTATGGGAGCAGTTGTCCATGCTGACCATGGCAATGGGGAGCGCTCCGTGAGTGTATCTGGTATAAAGCAGGGAGACTACCTTGCCCAGGTAGCTTTCGGGGGCTTCGGGACCTTTTTCGAAGTCAGCGGCTACTGCGGGGAAAAATTCTCCTTTGGCATTGGCGGTAGCATAGCCTTTTTCAGTGATGGTAAAGCTGGCCATCTGGAGAGAAGGATTTTTAAAAATCTCCCGGAGACGTGCGTATTCTGCTTCGTTTTTACTGTCCAGGATCAGAGACTCCATGATGCTGCCTACGATGGTCTTTTCCACGGTGTTGTCGGCCTTTAAGGTGGCGAGAATGCTTAAATTGTCGTGTGGACGGTAGCTTTTTTCAATGATCTCGTAGTCATAGCCTTCCGCTGCGATGAGACCGGTATCCAGAACGCCGCTGTTTAACAGATTCTGTGCTACGTTGGCCTGAAAGGCACGGAAGATATTGCCGGCACCGAAGTGGATCCAGTGGGGATGTTCCACGGTGTTTTTATGAACGGTATCGTAATCGAATTCCGGCAGATGATAACCGGCAGCGAGAAATGCGTCCCGGTCGTCATGAAGACTTTTTAAGGTAAGTTCCATAATGGTTTCCTCCAAACTGATTTATGAGTTTTCAGGTGCGATGATTATTTCTGCTTATGGGACTTCTCGATAGCTTCCCACAGACCGTTTAAATAGGTGGCGCCTAAAGCTCTGTCGTACAGTCCGTATCCGGGCATGGCCACTTCATCCCAGATCATACGTCCGTGATCGGGGCGGATGGGACCGTCAAAACCAATATCATAAAGAGCCAGCATGATCTCGTACATATCGAAGGTTCCATCGCTGGACAGATGTGCAGCCTCCTCAAAATCAGTAGGAGAGTTGAACTTCAGGTTTCTGACATGGGCGAAATGAATGCGGCCTTTCAGGGAGCGGATCATATCCGGCAGATCATTTTCCAGGTTGGTGCCGTAGGAACCGGAACAAAAGGTAACGCCATTGTGAGGGTTATCTACCATCTTCATCATGCGCAGGATGTTTTGCTTGTTGATGATGATACGGGGCAGTCCGAAAACACTCCACGCAGGATCGTCAGGGTGGATCGCCATGTTAATGTCATATTTATCACAGGTGGGCATGATACGCTCCAGAAAATATTTCAGGTTGGCAAAAAGCTTTTCGTCATCCACATCTTTGTACATTTCGAACAGTTCTTTGACATGAGCCATACGCTCAGGCTCCCAGCCGGGCATTACAGTGCCGTTCATATCGCCGGCAATGGATTCGAACATTTTGGCCGGATCAATAGCGTCTACAGCAGCCTGATTGTAAGCAAGGACTGTAGAACCGTCGGGACGCATTCTGGCAAGTTCGGTGCGTGTCCAGTCAAAGACCGGCATGAAATTGTAGCATACCATATGGATGCCTGCCTGACCGAGCCGTTCCAGGGTAGTGATATAATTCTCTATATATTGCTCACGGTCGGGAGAACCGATCTTGATGGCATCGTGAATGTTGACACTCTCGATACCGGCCAGTTGTAAGCCGGCAGCTTCAATCTCAGCCTTTAGGGCCAGGATGTCATCCATTTCCCAGACTTCTCCGGGAGCGGTGCCGTAGAGAGTGGAGATGACTCCGGTGACACCGGGAATCTGACGGATCTGTTTTAAGGTAACCGTGTCGTACTTGCTGCCATACCAGCGTAATGTCATTTGCATAATAGAAATCCTCCTTGTAGGGAATGCTTTGGTTTCGTTTTTTGCTGTCTTAAGCATAACAGAATGGCAAATGCATTAAAACTGCATGAATTGCTTGAAATAGTGCAAAAATTGCTATATAGTAAGACAGGGGATATAAACCATGGAAAATAAAAACTGAACAGAATGATACAGGAGAGAAAATGGATGGTCGTGAACAGAAAAAGCAGCCTGCGCTGCCGGGATGCGGCGGACGAACGGCAATATATGTTGAGCGGTGACTATGAGGTCTATGAGAAGGTAGGGGAGCCTGTCGGAGCGGTGTCGTTCCATTATCATGATTTTTATGAGCTGATCTATATTATAGAGGGGGAATTTTCTTCCCTGATCGAGGACCGGGCAGTGCGGATGCGGAAGGGAGATTTCCTGCTGATCGATAAGAATGTCATGCACAAATATCATCCCACGGAGAAGAAAATGGATTCGTCCCGCCGGATCATTTTGTGGATCAGTGATCAGATGCTGCGGGAGCTGGCGGCGGGAGAGCCGTTTCTTGCAGAATGCTTCTGGGGAGCGGGGCCGAAACTGTATCATTTCCCCATTTATTATGAGGAAATTTTGCGTGGATTTCTGCTAAAGCTTGCTATGTCGGAGATCTTAGAGGGGGATGATGTCCAGAACTGCGGAATCCGTAAGGTCATGGACAGAGGCAATTTGAGCCTGTTTTTTGGGTATCTGAATGTGTTGTGTAAACGGGAGGAATATTTGTCTTCCACACAGGAAATCGTGGATCATCCTCTGGTGGAGCAGGTGACAGGGTATATCGAAGCCCATATCGGTGAGGAGATCACCGTAGAGGATGTGGCGGAGACTGTGCATATGAGTAAGTTCTATTTTCTGCGGAAATTTAAAGAAATCACCGGAATGACGGTGCATAATTTTATTGTGAACAAGCGGATCATTGCTGCCTGTCAGATCATGGCGGAGGGGAAGAACATTACTGAGAGCTGGCAGCAGACCGGCTTTGCGGATTACTCCTCTTTCCTGCGGAATTTCCGGAAAATCTATGGCATTTCCCCAAAAGAGTACCGGGAAAATAACCGCAGCTTGATTATTTCCCAGTAAAGAGGTCGATTGCCGGGGCACCGGCAGCATGAAACAGAATGTGGAAAAATAGGATTTTAATTATGCTAAGTAAGCTCATTTAATGCAAAAAATATCATAATATGTTATACTGTATCTGTTATGCGCTGAGCACTGAATGAAGAGAACAAATGATAGAAGAACATAGGGATGTTATGATGGAAAATTATCAGGAAAAGTATAAAAAAGAATTACACCAGCAGGAGATCAACTCAAATATACACACACTAAAAGGTTTTTTCTGGATTTTTGTGACTATTCTGCTCCTCTGGCTGTTGACATTAGTGAGAATCTTTATTGTGGATGCCAGAATTTTTACCATGGCAGCAGGGGTGTCGGCGGTGATGGGAATTCCTGTTTTATACATTTATAAAAAGGTGGATCTGTCAAAGCATTGGGTAAAGTATGTGTTTTTGACACTGATCTGTATGATATCGGCAGTCATTGCGGCATTTTTGTCATTCCATGCGGTGCTTATCTATGTGTTGCCGTTGCTTTTGGCGGTACAGTACAGGGAGCGGATGACACTGTGGATCACCTATGTTGTCAATGACGTGACAATGGCTGTCAGTATGGTGACGGGATTCTATCACGGAATCTGTGATTTGAATATGCTCTTAGGAAGCAATCATTCCAGAGACTGGTATATGGAGCAGTGGATGGCGGGGACGCTGCAGTTTGGCATTGAGCCGGATCCGGTGTTCGTGATATTGTTCTACGGAGCGCTGCCCCGGGCGGTGATACTTCTGATATTCACCATTATTTTGCGGTATATCAGCATTACCAGCCACGAGGATGCACAGAGGATCGCTGATCTGACATATCGTAAGGAGACCGATCTGGGCACCCATGTATATAACAAGAATAAATATGAGGAAATGATCAATGATTACTATCCGCAGGTGGACAGACTGGCAGCTATTTTCTGGGATGTGAATAATCTGAAATGTGTCAATGACAAATATGGCCATGCCGTCGGAGATGTGTTGATCCAGACATTGTCTTCCGTATTATATGAATTATCCACGGACAGACGTAAGGTCTATCGCATAGGCGGAGATGAATTTGTCATGCTGATCGAGAATCCGGTGGAAGCGGAGATCCAGTCCATGATCGAATCTGTCAATGCCGCATTGCAGGAGAAAGACAGCCGGGGAGAGATACCAATCTCCAGTGCCGTGGGCTGGGCGGAAGGCTGTGGCATGGACATCCGCAAGATTGTGAATGAAGCGGATGCAAAGATGTATGAGAATAAAAAACGTGAGAAGGAAGGCAGAAGATAGGATGGCAAACTGGGTAAGTGCAGGCTGTGGCGTCATTGCCAACGAACTGGCGCAGGCTATGGAAAAAAGAGGACAGAAGCTGTACGGCGTTGTAAACCGGACACCGGAGAAGGCAGTGGCCTTTGCGGAAAAATACGGTGTGCAGAAGGTGTTTACGAGCTTTCAGGATGTATGTGCGGATCCTGCGGTGGATATCATTTATATTTCCACACCCCATAACACTCACATTCACTTTCTGCGGAAAGCGCTGGCAGCCGGCAAGCATGTGCTGTGCGAAAAATCCATTACGCTGAATTCCGAAGAACTGGAAGAGGCAGTGCAGCTGGCGAAGGAGCATGGTGTGGTGTTGGCGGAAGCTATGACTATCTATCATATGCCGATTTATAAAGAGCTGAAAAAACGCATGGATGCCGGAAAATTCGGAGAATTGCGTGTGATACAGATGAATTTCGGAAGTTATAAGGAATACGATATGAAGAACCGGTTCTTCAACCGGAATCTGGCCGGAGGAGCACTGCTGGACATCGGTGTGTATGCCCTTTCCTTTGTCAGAATGTTCTTAAATTCCTGCCCGGATCAGATTACTTCGCAGGTGAAGCTTGCACCTACCGGTGTGGACGAGCAGGCGGGAATACTTCTGATGAACCGGGAGCAGGAGATGGCAACGGTCACATTGTCCCTGCATGCCAAGCAGCCCAAACGGGGCATGATCTCTTTTGACAAGGCTTACGTGGAAATGTATGAGTATCCCAGAGGGCAGAAAGCAGTGATCACGTACACGGAAGACGGACACACCGAGGAAATTGTGGCGGGAGCTACGGCAGACGCACTGGGATACGAGGTGGAGGATATGGAACAGGCCATCGCCGGACATCCGGAATTAATGAAGCTTGAGCTTACCGAGGATGTTATGAAAATGATGACCCGGATCCGAAAAGACTGGGGACTGACTTATCCAGAGGAAGAGCATGCCACGGAAAAATCTGAGGAGCAGCCCTGATGCAGTTCCTGACAGGCTCCATGATCTCTGTGGTGATCTGTGTGGCAGCCTTTGTATGGATGAAAAAACACCCGGGAAAGCTGACTTCCGGGTGCTTTATCTTATCTCGCTAAACTTAGAAGAAGTTTTTGCAGCGCATAAGAGTCACCATCCATAACTGTAAAGCGGGCTTTTTTTGGTGGCTCATCTGCGGAACCGGAAGAGGTGGCGGTGTGCAGGTAACAGCAGTCGATCCCCGCAGCTATAGCACCTGCCAGATCACTGGTGCGTTCGTTGCCGGTCATCAGACAGGTGGTGAAATCTAATCCGTAGCGGTCAAACAGGATCTGAAAAAAAGCGGGATCCGGCTTGCAGCACCCCTCGTCAGAGGAGATAAGGATACCGTCGAACAGATCCCAGAGTCCCAGCGAGCGCAGCTCGTATTCGGTGAAGATCCGCTGGGCATTGGACAGGAGGTAGATCCCACAGCCTTTTGCATGGAGCTGCTGCAGTGTGCCGATCGTGGCGGGATAGCATTGTAAAATATTGAGGGATTCGATCCGGAAGAACTGACCGGTAGCGGTCAGAAGAGCCTCTGTGGGTTGGATCCCTTTTTCGACATAAAGAGTTCGAAAAATATCTGCGGCGCAGATCTCCGGACAGGTGTAAGATGAGGGAACCTTGCGGGCAGCCGTTTCCAGCTGGCGATATCTGTTCCTCAGTTCCCTCCCCGTATAGGAAGCACCCTGGAAGGAATAGAACAGCGCAAGCCTTTTCCAGAGGGAAGTTTTATTTTCATTAGTGTGGATGTCTACTAAGGTGCCGTAGAGATCAAAGATAAAATTATGATACATGGAAGACCTCATTTCTTGTGGTGAAAAACCTTATTCCAGGGAAAATCAGGACGGCTCTTTTCTCAAGCGGAGGCAGAGCCGATAGATATAGTATAGCATTTCTTGCATTTTTCAACAATTAAAAATATAATGATACCAGGGTCAAAAGGTCTAAGCTCACACGAGCTTGCTCATAAGTGGGTGAAAGACCTTTTGACTCCGACGGAACTATTCAGAACCATGAAATTATGAAGCTTTTGTACCGCTGGATAAAGAAAACAGGAGCGATCGGCGGTATGCAGGGAGAGTACCGATGATACGAAATACTGGTCCGAGGAAGAGACTTCTGGCAGCAGGGATTGTACTTATACTAGGCATGACCGGCTGTGGAACAGACAATGAATTATCTCTGGCAGGGACGGAAGAGACAGGAATAGAAGTAATGGCCACGGTGGATTTCACAGAAGAGGCTGCCACCGGGGAGAATGCACCGGATGTCACGGATGGGGATGCCGCCGGAGATGCAGAGCAGACTACGGCGGACCGCATGGCGGGACGGACGAAGGTAAAGGGAATCTACGTCACCGGCCCGAAGGCTGGCAGTGGCGGAATGGAAGATCTGATCCGCCTGGTGGATGAGACGGAACTGAATGCCATGGTCATCGACGTGAAAAACGACGAGGGAAATTTGACGTTCCGGCTGACTAATGAGGAGATTCCACAGGACATTCCCGTGCTGGACCGGATATCCGAAATGCAGGCCGGAATACGTTACATCCGGGACATTCAGACAATGATGCAGGAATTGAAAGATCATAATATATATACCATTGCGCGGATCGTATGCTTTAAGGATCCCATTCTGGCGGCGGCACAGCCGGAACTGGCACTGACGAAGCCGGACGGTAAGCCGGTGACAGATGCCAATGGACTGGCCTGGGTAAATCCCTACAGGCAGGAGGTCTGGGAATATCTGACAGAGCTTGCGGAGATGGCGGCAGATCTGGGTTTTGATGAGATCCAGTATGATTATGTGCGATTCCCGGTAGGTTCGGATGCCGATGCGGCAGATTACGGTGTGGATATGGAAGCCTATCCGAAGCGGCAGGCTATACAGGATTTTCTCTCCTATGCGGGAGACAGACTTCACGAAAAGGGCTGTGTGGTCACGGCAGATGTCTTCGGCACTATTATCGGCAGCGAGACGGATGTGCAGACCGTAGGGCAGGATTACACGGCACTGGGACAGACAGTGGATGCCATCAGCCCTATGGTATATCCCTCTCATTATGCTAACGGTGTGTTTGGTCTGAAGGTGCCGGATGCCCATCCTTATGAAACGGTATCGGCCGCCATGCAGGGGTCTGCAGAAGAATTGCAGGAGATTCCGGAAGCGGAGAGGGCTGTAGTACGGCCATGGCTGCAGGCATTTACCGCAACCTGGGTTCCGGGACATATTTCCTACAACGGAACACAGATCAGAGAACAGATCCAGGCAGTCTACGATGCGGGATATGAAGAATGGATCCTGTGGAATGCAACGAACCGCTATTCTCCGGATGGATTACTTGCCGCAGGAGAAGAGAAGCAATAGCGGCAGAAGCTGGCTTTATAACAAATCCGGGCAGGAGCACAGGCCAGGAGCCCGGTCTGATAGGAGCATAAGATGAAAGTAGTCAATAAGATCATGATAGGAATTGCAGTGTTGTGTCTGCTGTTGTGTGGCGGAATCCTGGTATTCGCATTGAACCCCGATATGACCAGTTCTCTGGCGCAGAAACTGTATGGCAATACAGTGGATATGCCCCCTGGGATCGAAGAGACCGAGGAAGGACAGACTTCCGGGAATGGAAATATCAGTGTGACGCTTCCTAATGGTATGCCGGGGGAAATGAACGGCTACGTGGCGCCGTCCATGGATCAGATGCAGATTCCGGAGGATGTCAGCGGCAGGACAGGGTTTACTCCCGTGCAGCCGGAAGAACAGCAGATTCCGGATCAGGAAGCACAGAATCTGAAGGAAACATTAGGTTCCGGAGAAACGGGAGAGGGGCTGTCATTTTCCGCAGAGGAGTATCCGTATTATCAGATGTTGTCGGAGAATCAGCAGTCCGTATACCGGCAGATTTATGCCAACGCACAGAACCTGACGGAAAAGTTTGCACCGGAGAAGACCGTGTCTGCCAGTGATGTAAAGACAGCGTTTGAGGCGGTGATCGGTGATCATCCGGAAATGTTCTGGCTGGAGACGGGTTATTCCAGCAAATATCTGACCAACGGGCAATGCGTGGAGATCGATTTAAAATATAACAGTACGGCAGATGATCTGGAGAGCGCAAAGCAAAGATTTGATGCGGCGGCACAGAAGCTGATTACCGGGGCAGCGTCCCTTGACAGCAATTATGAAAAAGAGAAATATGTGCATGATGCACTGGCATCGGCAGTGACCTATGATCTGACAGCGGATATGAACCAGAGTGCTTACAGTGCACTGGTGAATGGGAAGAGCGTGTGTGCCGGTTATGCCAGAGCTTATCAGTATCTGTTACAGCAGCTGGGAATTCCCTGTTATTACTGCACCGGTTATTCCGGTGGGGATCATGCCTGGAATATCGTAAAGCTGGAGGATGGTTATTACAATGTGGATGTGACCTGGGATGACGCAGCGGCCATCCGATATGACTATTTTAACAAGACGGATGCAGATTTTGCCTCCACCCATGTAAGACAGAATCTGTCGGTGTATCTGCCAGCCTGCAACGGTACCGCTTACAGGCAGGAAAATACCACAGGGGCAGCGGGTACCGGTCAGCCGTCTGAAGCAGGCGGAGCCACATCGGATCCGGACGCAGGCACCACGCCCTCTGGCGGTCAGACAGACGGGAGCGTTACAGATCCCGGACAGCAGGGAGACGGTACGCAGGAACCGGAGCAGCCTGGCAGCTCTCTTAGTGATTATATCAATCCGGATCCTCAGGAGCCGTTGCGTTATCCCTCCGGCAATACCGCAGGCTCTGCAGGCAATACCACAGCTGCCGCTACGCCGGAGCCCAGAGCCGATGCGCTGACGGATTTAAGTTCCTATTATGAAGACTGCAGGAAGCAGCTGACCGGCCTGGGAAGTGGTGACCAGCATTTTGACAATGTTGTGCCTAAGAGCCTGTGGAGTACCATTGAGCAATCCTATCATACCGGAGCCTACGAGCAGGGATATGTGGTGGATGTGTTGAAAAATCTCGGTATGGAGTATTTTGCAATACAGCTGCAGCTGGTGGATATCGGAGACGGATATTACAGAGTGTATCATAACGTTGTGACCTATTAGGAAACAGATAAGAAACACTGGTATCGAAAGGTATCGGTGTTTTTAAATTATAGAAATAAAAATAAGAATAATTACTAATATTATTGACAGATAATTTCAACTGTGTTATTATCAGATAAAGAAAATAAGTAATGTTAAGAAAATAAAATATGGTAGATAAGAGATACTAAAAAGGAAGCGAAACAGGCTGAAGGAGAAAAGGAGAGAATATAATGAATAACAAGGCAATGCACAAATTAAGTTATGGATTATATATCGTAACGACGAAAGATGGAGAGAAAGCAAACGGTTGTATCGTCAATACTGCGATTCAGGCGGCATCCACTCCGAATCAGCTCTGCATATGCATCAATAAGGCAAATTATACCCATGATATGGTGTTAAAGACTGGCGTGTTCAACGTATCGGTGCTTAGTAAGACAGCACTATTCCCTCTATATCAGCGCTTTGGTTTCCAATCCGGCCGGGAAGTGGACAAATTCGCAGACTACACAGCGTATAAAAATGCGGAGAATGGCGTGCCCTACATCACAGAAGGCACAAATGCTTATCTGGCGGTAAAGGTCAGTCAGACCGTGGATCTGGGATCCCACACCATGTTCATTGGTGAAGTGACAGAGATGGAAGTGTTAAGCGAGGAGCCATCGGCAAACTATGAGTACTATCAAGAAGAGGTAAAGCCGAAGCCGGAGGAAGTGGGAAAAACCGCAGACGGCCAGACGGTATGGCGCTGCACCATCTGCGGTTACGAATACGTGGGCGAGGAACTGCCGGAAGATTTTATCTGTCCGCTGTGCAAACACCCAGCTTCCGATTTTGAAAAGGTGATCAAAAATTAATCCAGTGGTTTTAATAAGGTGAAATGACTGCGCTGTGTCCGGAGGATGCCAAGCTTTGTGAGCTTGCCCAGCTCTGCGGACATGGCGCTTCTTTCTACCCCGAGATAATCCGCCAGCTCCTGCCGGTTGAAAGGGATGGTAAAATCGTTGCTCCTTTTCAATTTTGCCTGATCGGTAAGATAGGCCATCAGTTTTTCCCGGGTGGTCTTACGGGAGGTATATTTGATCTTCTGATTCAGATACATATTTTTCTGCGCTACGATTCCTAGGAGATTGCGTATCAGGGTATGATGGAAAGTGCAGCTGTTGTCGCAGGTGTTTAACAGTGTTTTCCCATTTAGGAACATCACTGTACAGTCCTCTGCTGCCACAATATCCACGGGAAGATATGGAATTCCTGCACAGGCAAAAGCCTCCCCAAACAGGGAATCCGGGGGGATAGAAGCGGTGATATTGCGGTTGCCGTAATAATCGTCCTGTAGGATGTGAACGGAGCCGGATTCGATAATGCCGATGAAATCCGCAGGATCACCGGCATGCTTGATGTATTCTTCCTTTTGATAGGATTTCGTATATGCATTCAGACGCTTCAGCATAACAGGGATATCTTCGGGTAAAATATTTTGAAAAAGAGTGCTAGTCATAATGAATTCTCCTTTTGTTGGAAAATCAACATACTTGATGGGATGATTCTAGTATAATCACCTCAGAAAGTCAAGGAGAGCTCTGGTGGGAGCATGCCGGGCAGGCACAATAACGATGTGTTTAAGAAAGGATGGACAACGATGTATAAAAATATCGACAAGCAGACCAAATTAACTCTGAAGGAGCTGGTGGAATACCAGGAAGGCCAGGTAGTCAGCAAGACTCTGGTACAGAACGATTATGTGAGCATGACAATCTTTTCCTTTGACAAGGGCGAGGAGATATCTACCCATGCAGCAGGCGGAGATGCCATGGTGACCGTTCTGGAAGGCAAGGGCAGATTTACCGTGGGCGATGAGGTATTCTATGTGGAAGAGGGCGAGACACTGATCATGCCCAAGGATATTCCTCACGCAGTATACGGTGAAGAGAGATTCAAGATGCAGCTGACCGTATCTTTCTAAATTATAAGTCGTGCTGTATATACCGCTTGTGTGGAACTAATATTCATGCAGGCGGTACTTTTTTGCCCTTTGTGTTCAGAATTTTACCGCTGGAGCTGGGCGAGAACATGATGGTGCCCATAGGTTGGACTGGTTCACTATCGGTTCTTTTTATGAGGCCATTGGTCATAAGTTGGAAGGAGAAGCGCTGCTTACGATTAATCGCAGGGCGGTGGAGAAGATGATCTTGTATGCGAAGAAAATAATGATTTTGTTGGAAAAACAACATAATGACCTGCTTAAGTTTGCTATAGTATGGAAAGAGACAAAGAGAACAGCAAAATTAAGGAGGCAACATGATTCGAAAAATCATTCATATTGATGAAGAAAAATGCAATGGCTGCGGTATTTGTGCCACAGCATGTCATGAAGGTGCCATAGATATTATTGATGGCAAGGCAAAATTGGTCAGGGAGCATTTCTGCGACGGCTTCGGTGACTGCTTGCCGGGGTGTCCCACGGGAGCCATCACCTTCGAAGAGCGGGAGGCGCCGGCCTATGATGAGGCGGCAGTAAAGCAGGCACAGCAGCTGAAACAACAGGAAAAAATGCAACGGGAAGGTATGCAGATTCCCCATGGAGGATGCCCAGGAAGCAGAATGCGTCAGATGAACCGGACGGAGAACGCAGAAATTGTGGCAGAGAGTAGTGCGACAATGAAATCCCAGTTGTGTAACTGGCCGGTCCAGATCAAACTGGCACCTTTGCAGGCACCGTATTTTGACGGGGCAAAACTGCTCATCGCGGCAGATTGTACCGCTTATGCATATGCGAATTTTCATAAGGAATTCATTCGCGGCAAAGTGACGCTGATCGGCTGTCCGAAGCTGGATGCAGTGAATTACAGCGAGAAGCTGACGGAGATTCTGCGGAACAACGACATTCAGTCCGTGACCATCGTGCGCATGGAAGTGCCCTGCTGCGGAGGACTGGAAATGGCGGCAAAGAAGGCTATACAGGACAGCGGAAAGTTCCTGCCCTGGCAGGTAGTGACCATCTCCATTGACGGAGAAATTATGGAATAATCAGGATTGCCTGTACGGAAAGCAGGCATCTGAAAAATGGAGGTTTGTAGGAAAATGCAGGGAGACAGAATCATCAGCGCCCTGATCGGGCTGGTGGGAGCCATGTCTAATAATGGCAAAACAGAGCGGACGGACAGTGTGGTCCGGGAAGCATTTCTGCGGTTGACAGACGGCGATAGCGAAGAAGAGACAGTCCAGAAGATTCATGCGGAGAAATTCGCCATTGCACCGGACTGCGCTAACTGTCTCAGCCCCTGTGGCAATACTTCAGATTACGATATGGCGCAATTTTACGCAGCAGATGTGAAGATCATCGCGGCAAAGCGGGATCTGATTGAGGCTATTTGTAAAAAAATGAGTTCATCGGAGCTCATTCCGGAAACAGTGTATCAGGGAATTGCCTATCTGGGCTATGATCTGGAGCCGAAGGCTTATGCGCAGATACAGCAGAAGATTATGTGCTATGATTTGATTCAATAAATTGAGAGTTAGCGAAATAATCCCGTAGCCCTTGGCAGGGTATAAGAAACGCGGCACGCTCGTACTTTAGTACGATGCGCTCCTGTCGCAGAGCGTAGCGGTACATAAGCGGTCATAATACGACCGCAATGCGTCCCTTGGGACGCTATGGTACCGACGTCTGCTTACGGCACTGCTTATTCTTATACCCGCCGGGGCTACTGGTTTTTGAAAGCTTTCCAAAACGCAGAACTCCCGGAATATGCGGTGCCATGTCGAAGATGTTTGTCGGAGGATGTTGATATTTTCTAGAAAAGTGCTGAAAGGCAGGGGGAAAGCGGACACGATGTCCGCGTCAGCCGATTGTCGACATGGATGTCGACTGTAGGCGGCCCCGTCATGACGAGAACCACTCATCACTTTTCGTAGAAAATTCACATCTGGAGACCTTACATCGAGACATGTGTATCGCATGCTCCGGGAG
>CEAF01024270.1_pt1 | contig 121503 bp, 104 predicted proteins | sample 557431 | NCBI WGS metagenome assembly CEAF01 (sample SAMEA3182068, study PRJEB8094) | gut metagenome | biome: human; feature: gut; material: Stool; isolation source: human stools | place: Canada | collected 2013-11-18 | reverse complement strand
GCGGACACGATGTCCGCGTCAGCCGATTGTCGACATGGATGTCGACTGTAGGCGGCCCCGTCATGACGAGAACTACTCATCACTTTTCGTAGAAAATTCACATCCGGAGACCTTACATCGAGACATGTGTATCGCATGCTCCGGGAGTTCGTCTGGTTTAAGGCTCCCTCCGCTACGAACCATGCCTATTCATAAGATTGTCAGCAAGGAACGCTGTCAATCTTATTTCATAGACGGCTGTTGCCGTATAAAAATAGAGTGAACCAGCCTCGCTTGTGCGCAAGCGCCCATCGAGGTGTTCCACTCTATTTTTGCATGGCTCGTAGCTATGCTAACTTTCCATTTACAATATAATTACATTCGCACATTTCACATCATTGGCGAGGTCGTACACTTTGCCGGTGGTGAGACCCAGAACTTTGGGGCGCAGCACCGCATTGGGAACGTTCTCCACAATACGGGCGGTCTCTCCGTTGCTCAATGCCACATCTGTGCCTACCGGATAGAGAATAACGCTCTCCAGGAAGCACCGCATAACTGTAATATCCAGCTCTTCCGTCATGGACATGATCATTTCCACGGCATCTCTGGGAGAAAACGGCTTCTTATACGGCCGCTCCGTCACCAATGCATCATAAATATCCGACACAGAGATCAGTCTGGCAAACAGGTCGATCTTGTCCCCTGTGATCCCCATAGGATATCCTTTTCCGTTCATTTTCTCATGATGCTGTAACACACCCAGCTTGATCTCCATGGACAGATCTTCCTTGGACTGCAGAATACGATATCCGTACACGGAATGCTGCTTCATAATGGCAAACTCTTCATCCGTCAGCCGCGCCGCCTTATTCAGGATCTCATTGGGTACTTTTGATTTTCCGATATCATGTAAAAGTCCTGCGATTCCGATCTCGTAGACCTGCTTGTCATCCAGTCCGTACTTCCGCGCCACGATCATGGACATCGTTGCCACATCCACACTATGTTTGAAAGTGTACTCATCACTGATCTTCAATGCACCGATATCCACTGCTACTGCATCATTATCCTCAATAGCCCGCAGCAGGTCATCCGTAATACTCCGGGAAGCATTGGTAAAATCCGGTGACTGCGTATCCTGATACAAATACTGCACTCCCTGTGCCACGCGGCTTCGCACGCTCTCTGAGATCTGTACCTTGGCAGGATCCTTCACCTTCACCTGTTCATATTTTTTCTGTAATGGTTCCGGCAGTTCCTGCGGCTTGTCCGCATCCGTCGGCTTCACATCCTCTGTACCCTCACAGGTATAGATTCCTGTAACCCCCATTTTCTTCAGCGCATCGATATGGAAATCCTCCAGTCGGGTACGTCTGGCGATCAGTACACGGCCTGCACGGTCTATGATTGCCTGATCGATCATCATCCCCGGCTGCACAATGCGCAGCGGAACATATTTTCTCCTGATCATCGGTCTCTTCCCCTTTCCGAATGATTTTGGTCCATGCTTTATTGTAACATATCTTCATGAATTCTTAAAGATATCTGTCAAAAAGCTTAAAACTGCTTAAAAGACTTTTTATGGGACAATCCTTTATACTCTTCTATAGAAAAGACGGTTATTTTGTCAAAAAAGGTTCTAACGGGAGGGATTTCTATGAATGCAAATGCAGCTTATCAGGTTCCGGTGCAACAACGCCGCCGCAGAATTTCCAGGCAGGAGATGCTCCGCAGGAAGCGGGCGATCCGCAGAAGAAAACGCATAGTCTGCTTCCTCCGGGTCTCATTTGCCATCGTGTTGCTCCTGACCGCAGTCTCTTTCTGGCAGGATTACGGCCATGAGATTCTTCCTGCCGTCAATCATCTGTATTATCAGCTGACTGCCCGGTATGATCTGCCGGTTGTCCAATATGATTTTGCTGCACTGCGGGAAGAAAATGAATCTGACGCTGCCGGAAGTCTCTCTACCACCGCAGATACCGTAAGCATCACGGAAGCACTGGCCGATCTTGCCCAAAATAATGCCGAAGCCGCGGATTTCGTAGCAGACTACCCCAACAGACAAAATTATCTGGGACGGTCCATCGATCTTGCTTCCGATGTTCTCATTGGACAGGTGCCTCTGCTCCTGCAATGGGACAAGCGCTGGGGCTACGAGTCCTACGGTGATAGCATCATCGGTCTCGCCGGCTGTGGTCCCACCTGTCTGTCCATGGCCTATGTTTATTTCACCCACGATTTGAACGGCACCCCGAGAGAGATTGCCTCCTACTGTGAAAAGAACGGTTATTATACGGAAAATGGCACCAGCTGGTCCCTGTGGACCGAAGGGCTTCCTGCCCTCGGCCTGTCCGGCAAGGAACTTCCCCTGGGTGAAAACAACATGAAAACAGCCCTGGATCAGGGCAAACTTATCGTATGCAGCATGCGACCGGGGGATTTCACCACCTCCGGCCACTATATCCTGCTCTATGATTATGATGACACAGGCTTTTGCGTCAAAGATCCCAATCGGGTAAGCAATTCTTCCCGCACCTGGGATTATGACACGCTGTCTCCGCAGATCAAAAATCTGTGGGCCGTCAGCCCCACTGGTTTTTAACAATGTCTGCCAGAATCTTTGCTGTGCCGTCGATGCCGAATCGGCTGCTGTCGATCATGAGATCCTTATGGTCGAAAACGCTCTGCCAGCCGGGAATATAGGCTTTGTGGTAACGATTTCTGGCAGCATCCACATCCCGCATCATTTTCTTTGCCGTCTGGGGATCCATCTGCAGGTTCTCCACACAGTTTTTCAGCCTTGCCTCATCGGGGGCATAGACATACACATTCAGATGATTCGGGATATCCTCCAGAATATAGTCCGCACAGCGTCCCACAATGATGCAGGATCCCTTGGCTGCGAAATCCCGGATGATATTTTTCTGGGTAAGAAAGATCTCATCCTTGAGGCTGGACATTCCCATTCCGAGCGGATACTGCCTCCGGAAGAAAGTAGACTTCATACTCTCTTCTTCATCGCTGATGACAGATACCGGAAGGCCCATGCGCTTCGCCGTAGCCTCCACAATATCTCTGTCCAGGAATTCTATTCCCAGTATTTCGGACAGTTCCCTGGCAATGGAACGTCCCATACTTCCGAATTGTCTTGAAATCGTGATCACATACTGTTCCATGGATATCCTCTTTTCTTTTCTCGTTTAATCTGCGGTCACACGTACCGGTCTCTTCCGCCGTTTCTGCATGGTACGTACCACGCAGGACAGTGTGTAGTTGATGATAAAATAGATCAATGCAGCTACACCAAACAGCACAAATACATCCGATACGTTTACATTGCCAGTACCATTGTAACGGCTGGCTGCGGAAAGCAGCTGTTTGGTCCGGGCCATCAGTTCGATGGTCGCCACATTTGCCAGATAGGAAGAGTCCTTGATGGTGGTGATTACCTGGCTCAACAGGGTAGGAATGACATTGCGGTAAGCCTGCGGCAGAATAATATAGATCATGACCTGTACCACATTGAATCCCTGTGCGTGGCCGGCTTCAAACTGTCCATGTGCGATGGAATTCAGTCCTCCGCGGATGATCTCCGCAATAACGGAAGAGGTAAACAGGATCAGAGCAACTGCTGCCTTGAACAACAGCTTGGTCTCTACTGTGGTCAGCCCGAACAGTTTCCGGTTGAACAGCTCCGGACAGGGGCAGAATACCAGGCATATGAAGATCCACAGCAGCAACGGTGTATTTCGAAATACTTCTATGTATACGGTGGCAATCATGCCAAATATTTTCGTCTTTTTGCTTGTGCAGTAGTTTCTGCACAGGGCCAGTACCGAACCGATGACGATTCCCAGCACAACAGCGATCAGGGCAATGATCAGAGTGAATACCGTACCTTTGAGAATGTAGGCCATAACACCTTTCTGTCCCAGTATGGAAAAGCTTGCTTCCAGGTTACTCATTGTCCGTCACCGTCCCTTCTGTTCTCTGAAATGTCACCCGCTGGTCTCTTTTCTTCAGATGGATTTCCCAGACACTGGCTGTCTTGGAGAGGGGATAACATATAACGAAAAATAACAGTCCACTGACCAGATAGGCCGGAGCATAGGCTCCACCGGTATTTTCACCGGTGACAAAGCTGTAAGTCAGCGAGATCAGATCCGCTCCGCCGATAATATACAGGCAGGAGGTATTTTTGATCAGGTTTACGATCTGGTTCACCATGGGCGGCAGAATGATCTTGATGCTCTGGGGCAGGATAATATAATACATCCGCTCCACATAAGTGAATCCCTGGGACACAGCCGCCTCGAACTGTCCCTTAGGGACGGCCTCGATGCCCGCGCGCACCACCTCGGCCATATAGGCTCCGGTGTATACGCCCAGTGCAACGATACCTGTCGGCAGGATTCCGATACTGTGACCGGAAAAAGCCAGCGCATAGTAGAAGAAACACAGCTGAAGCAAAATCGGTGTATTCTGCATGATCTCCACATAGACTCTGCTGATGATCTGCAATACCTTTTTTCCGCTGGTAGCCATCAGGCCAAAGATCACACCCAGTGCCAGCGATAACAGGATCGCAAAAAATGCTGTCTCCACAGTATTCAGAAGTCCTAACAGGAATGTGCTCCTGTACGCCCAGACCTTGCCCCAGGCTCTTGCTGAAATAATACCAGACATAGTGTTTCCTCCCAGTTACTTTTTTCTTTTTTACTCTAATCCGTTCTCTGTAATCAGGCTGTCAATGGTACCGTCTGCCAGCCATCCCTGTACCAGTTCATCCACGTATGCAGAGAAGCCGGAACCCTTGGTGGTAGCCACGCCATATTCCTGAGGGGAGAACTTGTCGTCGATGTAGGAACGTCCGTCAGTCTTGTAAATAGCCAGAATGGACTTGTCTACACAGAAGGCATCTACTTCACCGGCACTCAGTGCGGTGGAGATTGCAGGGTAGTCATCATACTGCTGGAAAGAGATTCCGGTAGTCCACAGTGCGGGATCAAAGGTATCTGCATCAAAGCCGCTGCCATCGATCAGGCCTGCATCGATCATAGCCTTTACCAGTGCCTTTGCGGAAGTGGATCCGGAGGATACACCGACCTTCTTGTCTACCAGGTCTGCCAGGGAGCTGATGCCGCTCTTATCCTCTACCAGTACGGTTACATAGTCTGTAAAATAAGGAGTGGAGAAATCCCAGCTCTGCTTTCTCTCATCGGTGATGGTGAAAGTAGCCAGTACACAGTCAATATCGCCGGAATCCAGAAGCTCGGTTCTTGTAGCTGCGGTTACGGCGGTGAACTCTACATCCACGCCAAGGCTCTCTGCGATCTTCTCAGCCAGGCTGATCTCCAGTCCGGAATACTCACCGGTCAGGGTATCCTGGAAGCCAAAGCCTACTACTGCATTTTTAACGCCGATTCTCAATACACCACGGTCTACGATTGCCTGTACGTCTGCTGCCAGCTCGCCGTCTGCTGCAGGAGCTTCCGCTCCTGTTTCTGTGGTTGCTGCTGCGGTACTTTCCGCTGCAGGTGCTGTTGCCTCGGAAGCGGGGGCATCAGTGCTGCCGCATCCGGTAAATAAAGTTGCAGTCATTGCCATGACTGCTGCCAATGCAGTCCATTTTCTTAGATTTTTCATAACGTTTTCCTCCTTTAATTCCCTTTACTTATATATCTAAACACGAAGCCTTCTGACTGACATGCTGTAAATATGACTTCGTGGATAGACCTGCTGTTATGTAATGCTGCGGTCTAACGGATGATCTTGCCCAGGAACTGTTTTACACGTTCGTTGGAAGGATTGTCGAAGAAATGATCCGGCGTACCTTCTTCAATGATCTGTCCGTCTGCCATGAATACGATACGATCCGCCACCTGTCTGGCAAATCCCATCTCGTGGGTAACCACTACCATGGTGATGTTTTCCTTAGCCAACTTGATCATGACATCCAGTACTTCCTGGATTGTCTCCGGATCCAGTGCGGAAGTCGGCTCATCGAAAAGAATGATCTTCGTCTGTGCACACAGGGCTCTCGCTATGGCGATTCTCTGCTGCTGTCCGCCGGAAAGCGTTGTGGGATACACATGAGCCTTATCCCTAAGTCCTACCACATCCAGATAATGATAAGCCAGATCCTCGGCTTCCTTTTTGCTCTTGTGGTGCAGCTTCATGGGTGCTATGGTCAGGTTCTTCAATACCGTCATATGCGGATACAGGTTGAACTGCTGGAATACCATGGAGATGGACTCCCGGATGATCTTGGTCTTGTTCGCATGGGTCAGCTTCTGTCCATCAATATATACTTGACCACTGGTAGGCTCCTCCAGGAAATTCATGCATCGCACGGTGGTGGATTTACCGGAACCGGAGGGTCCGATGATAACCAGCTTCTCGCCTTCTTTTACTTCCAGATTTACATTTTTCAGTACCTGGAGATCTCCGAAATTCTTACATACATTTTCCAGTCTGATCATTTTGCTCCTCCATTCTACGTTCCGGGCAGGAATTTTTGATAATAGAAAAAGGCGCTTTTACCGATCCGGTAAAAACGCCTTTGTTTTTATGGGTTACATATTATACAGTTTTGTGCGCTTTGTCAAGACTTTTATTTCATTAATTCTTTCAGGACCTCTTTTGCCTTCTCCAGCTGATTGTCCACCGGATCATCACTGTTGTAGTATGCTTCCCCGTCAAACTCGCATTCCACATCCGGTTCAATACCGGTTCCGTGGATATTGCGGCCATTGGGAGTATAGTAAGCGCTGATGGTGATCTTGATGGCGGATCCGTCGGTGAAGGGCATGATCTGCTGTACGATTCCTTTACCGAAGGTCGTGGTACCTACCAGGGTTCCAACGCCGTAGTCCTGGATTGCTCCGGCCAGAATCTCGGAGGCACTGGCACTGTTCATATCCACCAGTACCACCAGAGGTACTTCCAGAGGAGTCTTGCCGTCACAGGTATACTCTGTGCGCTTGCCTGCCTTGTCCTCGGTATATACGATCATGCCTTCCGGGAGCAGCTTTCTGGCAATTTTAACCACTGCATCCAGACTTCCACCGGGATTGCCCCGCAGATCCAGGATCAGGCCTTCCATGCCGGAGCCCTTCACGGTTGCCAGTGCATCGGTAAACTGGTCTATGGTCACATCGTCGAATTCCACGATCTGGATATATGCCATATTGTCATCCAACATTTCGTATTTTACGGTGGGACTCTCTACCTTGGCTCTCTCCACGGTGACGTGCAGATAATCCCCGGCGCCCTGTCTGACAATGGTCAGATCCACTGTGGTCCCGGCTTCTCCGCGGATCATATTCACCGCTTCCGTCAACGTCTTACCTGCAGTGGAGACACCGTCCACTTCATAGATAATATCGTTGGCACGCAAATCCACATCAGCTGCCGGTGCTCCTTCGATCACGCCGCTGATCTTGGGCAGATTGGTCTCGGAATCCATGCTGACATAGGCACCGATGCCAAAGTAAATGCCCTGTGTCTGTTCCGTCAGTTCATTCAGCTCCTCTGCGGTATAGTACTCGGAATACGGGTCATCCAGAGAGTCCATCAGGCCACGGAACATACCGTCTTCCAGCTGTTCATTGGTGACCTCACTCAGATAAAAGTTCTCCTTCACAGTGTCTTCCAGCAATTGCAGTTTTTTAATGGTCTGTGCATTGACCGCGGAATCTTCTCCATAGGATACCTGTGCTGCCACATCATCCTTCATGGTCATGATGTTGTGGATCTGAAAAGCGATAAAGATACCGCCCACGATCAGCAACGTGGCCGCAAAGCCAACGATAAAGCCACTGAGAAATAAGCCTTTTTTCTCGCCATTATTTGCCGCCGGAGTTACAGAAGCCTGTTCTTCGGTGGTGTTTTCCAGTTCCTTATTTTCCTCCATAAATGCTCTCCTTTATTTCCAAGATATTGTCGCAACACGCATTTCTCCGTGCTCCGCACTCCCGAAATGCTGCATACATTCGCATTCCGGGCTATCGACGCTTCTCCACATTGGTTTGTCGCAACACGTCGTGCTTCTTGTCGCAACACGCATTTCTCTGTGCTTCGCACTCTCGAAATGCTGCATACATTCGCATTCCGGGCTATCGACGCTTCTCCACATTGGTTTGTCGCAACACGCATTTCTCCGTGCTTCGCACTCTCGAAATGCTGCATACATTCGCATTCCGGGCTATCGCCCTACTTGCTCATGTATGTTTGTTCTGCTAATCGCCAGAGCACTTTGCCTGCAAGCAGTCACGTGCCCTGCGATTGCAGAACTATTGCGACAAGTAGTTCCAGGGGGATGTGTAAGCTCCATCCTTACGCACGCTGAAGTGCAGATGGTTGCCGGTGGAACGTCCGGTGGAGCCCACTGCGGCTATCGTCTCTCCTCTGACCACAATATCGTCCTTGGATACATATAATGCCGAGGCATGCATATAGATCGTATACAGTCCACCACCATGGTCGAGCATCACGTAGTTGCCCATGGTGTTGCTGTAAGTAGCTGCCACCACCTGTCCGTCATAGGCCGCATAAATAGCCGTGCCCTTGGGCGCCGCGAAATCCACGCCGTTGTGGAACTGTTCGATTCCCAGTGTCGGATGGATACGGTTGCCGTAATCATCCGAGATCCGGGTATAGGTTGCCAGCGGGAACTTAAAGGTACCGCCATCGTAAGTCAGCACAGTACCACTGGCCTCCAGGATCTTTTTTTTCTCTGCGGCAATGGCAGCCTCCAGGGCTGCAATCTCCGCATCCTGATCCGCAATGGACTGCTTGTATTCCTTGATGGCCTGTTCCTTGTTGGTAATATCGGATTCGTAAGCGGTGATATCCCGGTTCTTCTGGTCGATCAGAGCCTCCATATTGGCCTGCTCCTGTTCCACGCCGGCCTTGGCCTCATCCAGAATGGCTTTCTCCGCTTCCAGTTCCTCTTTGCAGAGTTCAATATATTTGCGGTTCTCCATGAAGTCTTTCCATTGCTGTCTGTCATAAGCCATGATCAGATCCATGAAATCCGCCCGGTTCAGGAAATCGCTGAAGCTTTCTGCTTTCAACATCATATCGAGGATGTAGGAATCCCCTTTCTCATACATAATTCTTATGCGGCGGATCATGGCATCTTTCTGATTTTCTTCTCTCTCCAGTGCCGCATCCAGTTCCGCCTGGGTCTTTGCAATTTCTTCTTCTTTTGCTGTGATCTTATTTTTCAGATCCGCAATATTCTGTTCGATCTGGCTCAGATTCTGATCCAGCTGGGTTACATAATTTTTCAGATTGGTCTTCTGTGTCTCCAGGTCTTTCTTGATCTGCTCCAAATTACTCAGATTGCTTTTCATCTGTTCACGTTCTTTTTCCGCCTGTTTGATCTGATCCTGTTTGTTCCGGATACTGTCAGAGGTAATGGATGACATATTGGTCGCATTTACCCGCAATCCCTGCATGCCGAAGGAAACCGTCAGGATCAGGCACAGTGCCAGGCACAGAAAGCCTTTTTTCTTTTTATTCAATTTGATTTAGTCTCCATTCTTAAAATGTCATGATGCAGTGCAGAGCCACACTCCGCACACATCATGACAAATAGGATCCGGGTTATCTGCTGGAATTGTATTTACACGTGCAGATGCTTTCTTACAGTAGCGATACTTCCCAGGAAACCGATACCCACACCGACACCCAGAGATACCGGGATCAGGAAATGGAATATCTCGTCCACAGACAGGAAATTCAGGAAGCCGCTGAGTACCATAAAACGGTTGATCACATAGTTCAACGCATAATTGTAAAGGGAATAGATCAGTCCCAGCGGTACTGCCGCACCGATCAGACCGATCAGCATACCTTCCAGCACAAAGGGCGCACGCACGAAAAAGTCGGTAGCGCCGATATATTTCATAATATTGATCTCCGCAGAACGGACAGAAATACCGATAGCTACGGTATTGCTGATCAGGAAGATGCTGACTGCCAGCAGGATCACGATGATTCCCATGGACACGTAGGCGATCAGAAGGTTCAGACCGCTCAGTGTGTTGGCTGTCATTTCGGAATAGTTGACCTTGCGCACCTCCGGAATGGACTGCAGCCAGGTCACCAGTGCATCCTGCATGGAGACATCACTCAGGAAAATCTCATAAGTATCCTCTCCTGCCAGTGGATTCTCGGGGAATCCTTCTGCATAATCCTCACCGAAATAATCCGGTCCGAAGGTTGCCCATGCATCATCTGCAGACTGGAACTGTACCTCGGATACCTCTGCACGCTTGGCAATCTCCTGTCCGATCTCTTCCAGGCGCTGTTCGGACGGGATCTGTCCGTCTACATGACTCTCACAGTTATCCATATCACTGTGGAAAAATACCGTAACAGATACACCTTCTTCTGCAGTCTTCAGGATATTCTGAAAGTTGGCCACGATGCAATAGAACAGTCCAAACAGAAACAGACATGCGGATATCGTGGCAATGGATGCCAGAGAATACCATTTATTCCGGAAAATATTGGCAAATCCCTGCTTGATCGTATAAAAAAGTGTACTAATCTTCATCGATATACCCACCCTTCTCTTCGTCACTGATGATCACACCTTTTTTCATGGTGATCACTCGTTTCTGCATGGCATTGACGATTTCGCGGTTATGGGTGACCACGACTACCGTGGTGCCGCTCTCATTGATCTCCTCCAGCAATTTCATGATCTCCCAGGAATTATTGGGATCCAGATTACCGGTGGGCTCATCTGCCAACAGTACGGAAGGATTGTTCACCAGCGCTCTGGCCAGTGCAACACGCTGCTGCTCACCGCCGGAGAGCTGTTTGGTCTTGGCCTTATACTTGCCTGCCAGTCCCACAGTTGCCAGAATCGCAGGAACATTTCTGCGGATCTCACTGACGGGAGTCTCTACGATACGCTGTGCGAATGCTACATTTTCATAGACGTTGCGGTCATTCAGCAGTCGGAAATCCTGGAATACGACACCCAGGTTACGACGAAAACGGGGGATCTGCCTGTGCTTTAATTTCGCCAGATCATTTCCCATAACATAAACACTGCCGCTGGTTGCTGTAAGCTCCCGCAGCAGTAATTTGATCAACGTGGATTTACCGGATCCGCTGTCACCTACAATAAATACAAATTCCCCTCTTCCGATGCTTAACGACACACCATTCAGTGCCGGAGAACCTGAGGAATAAGACTTGCTGACGTTGTCCAGGAAAATGATTCCGTTTTCCTCAATGATCCGCTCTCTTTTCAGCCTTTGTGTTTCTTTTCTTGTCATTTTATGATCATGCCTTTCTATTGCCCGTAAGATCCCACCCTGCGGACAGTTGCTGCCTTTGTGCTACCATATTGATCCCTATTCAGAGCCTCATTCGCAAAATCGCATCTACGATGCTCTTCTAAACAACAAGTTAACTTGTTGTTTGCTCATTTGAGGCTTTCTCGCCAAAGAAATAACGTCAAATGTTCTTACGAATGCAAGCATTCGACGCACACTTTCCGTTATTTCATGGCTCCGCAAGAAATCAATACTCATAAGTTTCCATATACTTCATGTATTTTACGACCATCAGTGCGATCTTGAAGGTGATGGCATCTTCAAATACCCGCAGATCCAGCCCTGTACTCTTCTGTAACTTATCCAGGCGATATACCAGCGTATTTCTGTGAATAAACAGCTGTCTGGAGGTCTCTGACACATTCAGGCTGTTCTCGAAGAACTTGTAAATGGTCGTCAGGGTCTCCTCGTCAAAATCATCCGGGCTCTTGCCTCCGAAGATCTCACGGATAAACATTTTGCACAGAGGAATGGGCAGCTGATAGATCAGACGGCCGATTCCCAGTTCACTGTATGCGATAATATCTCTCTCGTCAAAGAAGATCTTACCTACATCCAGAGCCATCTTTGCTTCCTTGTAGGAACGGCTGACTTCTTTGATCTCATGTACAATGGTACCGTATGCAATACGGATCTCACGGATACCTTCCTTCAGGAGAGCCGCTTCCAGTGCTCTTGCCGATTTTTCAATTTCTTTGCCGGTATCGGTCTCTGTGAATTCCTTCACCACGATCACGTTGCTCTCGTCTACCGCAGTGATAAAATCCTTGCTGTTGCTGCCAAAATGAGTTCTGGCCAGTTCTAGGACATTATTATCCTTGCCTCCCGCAGATTCCACGATCATGACCACTCTGGGCACGTCTGTCTGAATATGCAGCTTCTTGGAACGGCTGTAAATATCCACCAGCAGCAGATTATCCAGCAGCAGATTCTTGATGAAATTGTCCTTATCAAATCTCTCCTTATAGGCCACCAGCAGATTCTGGATCTGAAACGCAACCATTTTGCCGATCATATAGACATCCTCACCGGTACCTCCGGCTACGAGAATATACTCCAGCTGCTGCTCATCATAGATCTTGAAATACTGATATCCCTGGATCTCCTGGGAGTCCGCCGGTGATGCCGCGAATTCCACCGCGGGCTTGGAACAGTTGCCCATATCCATGGTGGCTGCTACTTCCTTGCCATCCACATCCATGACACACAATTCCACTCTGGCGATTCCTTTCAATCCTTCAATGGTGTTCTGTAAAATCTGATTTGATATCATCTTCTGCTCCTTCAGTCCCCAAACATACTTCTCTTTTGCTATAACCCCGAAAAATGATATGAGAGTCCATATCATATATAAATTTACAGAAAAACTGGTGAAAATGCAATAGTTTTTTATGCATTTTTTAGTAAAAATGCCTTTTTCTTTTAAATACGCGCAAAAAAAGAATTCGGAAAACTAATATTCCGAACTCTTTTTGTCTTAGCGTTTATTATGTATTATTTCTGCGCTAAATCCGCAGATCGATATTCGCACCAAGTTCCGGTGTTACGCTGCGTTCCATAGCAGCGGAATCAATCATCTGGACGATTCCCTGTCCCAGTGCTTCGTTCGTATCCATCGCCTTGCTCAGCACAGCCGTTCCGATTTTCGTCTGCAGATTATTTGAAGCCATTGACATTGATAATCCTGCGATATCCATGATAACACCTCCTGTATCTGTTCATATCTCTCAGATTACGTTCTTACTATAGCACACTTTTTTTGTTTTTTCCACACTATCCACGCACCCTGCGAATATTTTTCTCCGTGATCTGGATCTTGCCTTCTTTTAACAGATGTCCTACTGCGCGCTTGAACTCGTTCTTGCTCATGCCGGTCTCATGGGCAATGACCTCCGGCGCCGCCTTATCATTAAATGGCAGAGAACCCTCATAGCTGTCCAGCAGTCTCTCGATCTTCTCCGCATCCTTCTGAATCTGCAGATAGGCTTTTTCCCGGACACTCAGTGTCAGCTTACCGTCTTCCAACACTTTTACCACTCTGGCAGTGACCTGATCGCCAATCCTGAGCTCGGTATCTCCGAACAGTTCTTTTTTCGGGATCAGTCCGGAAAAGCAGTTATCCACTGCCACAAACGCACCGAAATTCTTGCTGATCTCATAGATCCGGCCGGTTACCTTATCGTCTTTTTTGTACGGGCTGTCCGTGCGCAGATGTTCATAGACATTCATGGTCGCACACAGTCTGCCGCTCTTGTCGATATAGAGGGCTGCCAGCACCTGTTCTCCGGTCTTTACCTTGCGGGTCTGCTGCTTAAAGGGCAGGAGCAGATCCTTCTCCAGTCCCCAGTCCAGGAAAGCACCTACTTTCCCTACCTGTACTACAGTGAGCAGAGCCACCTGTCCCATACACAGCTTCGGGGTTCTCGTCGTAGAGATCAGACGGTCACTGGAATCCCGGTACAGGAATACTTCCAGTTCATCTCCGACCTTTGCTCCTTCCGGCACCTGCTTCGCCGGCAGCAGCACTTTGTCCTCCGGTGCTTCCTTCGTTGCCAGATACACTCCGAATTCTACTTTTTTCACTATTACCAGCGTCTGTTTTTCGCCTAATCTCAATTCCACGTTCTCTCCTGTTCTGACAGCATAGGATTACTGTCCCTGAAATTCCACTGATACATAAGGTTTCCCGGCTTCGTCCTGCAGGCAGATGACGTAGTCATTCTCTGTAGACACTACATACGGATGCAATACATCATCCAGGAATGCCTGTTTCTTGTATTCCGCCCGCATCTGACGGATCACAAAATTATCCGGCAGATACTCCATGGCAATATTTACATACTGCCCATTGTTTACATGATGGTTGGTGTCCAGGTGGTGTTTTTTCACCACGATGGGTTCCAACAGTTCTCCACCTTCCGGCACGGCAATTTTGCGGGGGGCATACTCCATGTCCAGCTTTTCGTCTATTTCGTAGCCCTTATGCATGGCTTCGTTCACCATTACCGGTTTGCCGGTGCCGACATCCAGCAGACTCCATAAGGAGTTGGCTTTCGCCAGATACTCTCCCTGTTCATCCAGCATGGCAAAATTACGGTATCCCAAAAATACTTTTAGCTCATAGGGCAGCGTCACGATCTTTACTTTTTCCCCTAATTTCGGATAACGGTTCACCACGATCTGCCAGGAGGAAAGGACCCAGACCTGACCAATCTCCTTCATATAACCGATTCCCAGCCCCACATCCTCCGAATGGAAGGTGGAACAATCCTGAAAATAATTCAGTAATGCGTCCAGCGTAAGATACCCTTCACTGTCTGTCTCGCTGTAACGTATTCTACTGTCAAATGCGTACATAACTTCCGATCTCCTTTGCGGCGATGTTCTGCCACAGCCGTTCTTTTTACAGATTTCCCGTAATTGCTGTAACAATCTCCGGGAACATCTGGATAATGATCATGGCGATCCAGAAAACACAGTAGCATATCATTCCCGGATTGCCGATCACGGTCTTGAATCTCCGTCCCTTTGCAATCTGTCCCGGCTCTAATTTCAGCTTCTTACGATATACAATGAACAATACGATTCCCGTAACCAATACTGCCAGAATAAACAATACATAGATCATATAGCCGATCCAGCCCGGCAGGTACTTCATCATGTAGTCCATGACAGCCTGTGAATCTGCCCCGTTCATAATGACTTCCTGGTATTCCTCCAGATGGATTGCTTTCAATAACAGTACACTGACTACGGCACCCATAAAATTAATGCACATGTGCAAGCCGCTGGTCACTTTCAGTTCTCCGGTCTTCACATACAGAAATGCCAGAAACATTCCCAGTAAAAATGCGTAGGCAAACTGATTCAGGTTGCCATGGAACAATCCGAACATCAGACCGGACAGAACAACAGCTACTCCCTGTCCGTATTTTACGGTACGATCCACGATCAGTTTCCGGAAAATATATTCCTCAAGGATCGGCGCGCAGATCACCATATAGAGAAATGTCACGATCATATTGGATCCGGTGGCATAGGTCATCAGTGCATTGTCCACTGCGGAGCCTTTTAATACCCCTACGACAGTAGTGATCAGCGTTCCCACCAGATTACCACAATACATCAGTGCAAAACACATGATCAGCGCCAGAACAAACTGTCCCGGTGTAATGCTTTTCTTCGCGGGTGCTTCCCCGGGCATCCGCTTTACCACAGCGATCAGAACCGGCATACCCACAAGATACAGTGGTAATACTGCCAGGATCAGGCTTATGGTGGTGTCCTGCAGCCATTCCGGCTTCACCGCACCTACGATGGCCATTACTCCCATCTGCACTGCGTAGATGACCAGTGTTCCGATCAGGAATCGGAAACCTAAGCTGGAAAAACTTTTCTTCATGCTTTTTTCTTCCATTTAATTTTCTCTCCCTCATGTACTATAAACTATTCAGAATCACATTTTCTAAATCCGCTCTGAATAGTTACAGCATAGCATAAATCCTTTGAGTATGAAACTATTTTTTCCATGGTTCAAGACAGTTCCATAGGAAAAGGCTGCGCATCTTCAATATGCACAGCCTCTGTAATGTTCCTCTATGACGATCCTGTTATTCTCCCAGACCGTTCTCTACGGCTTCTACCAGGGTCTTCAGGGCTTCTGCCTCATCCTCACCCTCACATACGAATTCGATCTCATCCCCACATTTTACGCAAGCACCCAATACACTGAGTACGCTCTTGGCATTTGCAGTATTTTCACGAAATTTGAAGGTGATCAATGACTTGAACTGCATTGCCTCCTTGCACAGAATTCCGGCGGGACGCAGATGCAGGCCCGTGGGATTCTTGATTACAACTTTCTGACTTACCATATAATAAACCCTCCAATATCTATATTATTCTGCATTATTTTCTCTAGTGTTTATGATTTTACTTTTCATTTACATTTCTATCATAGCATGAATGAAAAGCATTCACAAGGGCTTTTACCAGACAACTTTCGGAATCTGTCTGCTAGAACATGATATCCTGTATCAGGTTGGCAAGCTTCCGTGCTTCTTCTTGGATCACCTGCTGATCCTTTCCTTCGATCATGACTCTTACCAGCGGTTCGGTTCCGGAAGGACGGATCAGGACACGGCCCTCTCCGGCGAATTTTTCTTCCAGTTTCCCAATGGCTGCTGCGATCTCCGGATATTCCATATATTTCTCTTTTTTGTGATTGGCCACTTTGGCATTTACCAATGCCTGGGGCAGTACTTCCATCACCTTAGCCAGTTCTGACAGAGGCTTTCCAGTATCCACCATGACCTGCAGCAGATGCAGTGCACTGAGCAGTCCGTCTCCGGTGGTATTCTCATCCAGGAAAATAATGTGACCGGACTGTTCGCCGCCGAGGCTGGCGCCGATCTCCTTCATGCGCTCCAGTACATAGCGGTCACCCACCTTGGTCTTCTCCATATGGATGGCATTCTTCTCTGCCATCAGGAAGAATCCCAGATTACTCATAACGGTTGCCACGATGGTATCCTTCTTCAGAGTACCCTTGCTCTTCATGTAGTTGCCTACGATTGCCATGATCTGGTCACCATCGACGATATTACCGTTCTCATCCACAGCCAGCAGTCTGTCTGCGTCTCCATCGAAGGCCAGACCGACATTGGCCTTTTCATAGACCACTCTGGCCTGCAGTTCTTCCATATGGGTGGAACCACAGTTGGCATTGATATTGGTACCGTCCGGATTGTTGTGAATGGCCACCACGCTGCCGCCCAGTTCTTTCAGGCATTCTACGGATGTATAGAAAGAGGCACCCTCTGCACAATCCACCACGATCTTCAGTCCGGTCAGATCCACATTGACCGCTCTCATGGCATGATTGATGTACTCTTCTCTGGCATCGGTACGGTACTTGATCTTGCCGACTCCGGGACCGATGGGAAATTTGATACCGGGCATATTGTTACGGATCAATGCCTCGATCTCATCTTCCATGGCATCGGGAAGCTTATAGCCGTTACCGTCAAAGAATTTAATACCATTGAACTCTACCGGATTGTGGGATGCGGAGATCACAACGCCGGCATCTACTTTGTATTTCTTGGTCAGATAAGCAACCGCAGGAGTGGGAATCACACCTACGTAGACACAGTTGGCTCCTACGGAGCAGGCTCCTGCCATCAACGCATTCGCCAGCATATCTCCGGAAATTCTGGTATCACAACCCACCATGATCGTGGGTTTGTGCTCATTTTCCTTCGTAAGTACATAGGCTCCTGCCTGCCCCAGTTGCATGGCAAGCAACGGAGTCAGTTCCTCGTTGGCAATTCCTCGTACACCATCTGTTCCAAACATTCTAGCCATGATAAAAAACCTCTCATTCTATCTTTTAATTATTTGTATCCTGATTCTTCAGTCGGATGTGGATATTGACATCATTTTCTACCATGATATCCTCCGACAGGTTAAACGTCACAGGGATCGTGTAATTTCCCGGTGTCAGTTCTTCTACATTGTTGTCATTCATCCATTTCTCCAGATCCAGTACTCCCGTCACCGTATCATCCCGCAGAATACTGATATCTCTGTCCAGGCCGGATACCGTGATATCATAAGTCTCCGCCTCTGTAGTGATCTCTGCCTCCATTCCCTCCGGCACACCGCTGATCGTAATGTTCTCTGCCGGTACGGACAGGTCCTTGGTCGCGATCGGTTCAATGTATACCGTTGCAGTGATCTTGCCGTCAAAGCTCTTATCCGCCAGTCTGACGTTAGCGGGCAGGTACTCCTTCAGATTAATGATATCCACCAGATCGCTGGACTGTCCGGTAATATTCATACGATCCTCCGGTACGGTAATGGCAGATACTCCCAACAGTGCTGATGCCGTTCCGGCGATCTTCACTGTAGACCTGCTACTCTCTACTTCACCGGTAGCCATATAACCGTCCTCAGGTACACCCATATATTCAATCTCTACCGGTACTTCCTTCGTTGCCAGCACTTCTACTGTCATATGCGCAGAATCCACGTTTTTCTTGACAGTTTCCAGAGATAGTTCATTGTCGTCCGCATCATACAGCTTAATGTCCACATTAGCCGACAGACTGCTGGTGGAATCTGCTACATTGATGTCCACTCCGGCATGATCGATCTGTGAGATCGCTGATTTAGGTCCGGTTACTTCGATGTTGGTCTGATCCAACGTTACATTGCCGATCATATAACCGGATGCCACCTCTCCCAGCGTGGTGCTCTCCAGTTTGATCCATTTGCTGGTCTTGTCTTCCACATTCAGGCGCACGGAATCGTGATTACCCCTGATCTCCACGGAATCGTTGCTGATATTCTCACAATAATAAGTGATGGCGATCGTATTGATATCTGTCAGTTTGCTCATATCCGCTTCCGCTACAATATCGTTTCTGCGCAATTCGGATTTTACAATACTCTGGGGGCCTGTTACCGTTACTCTTACCAGATTACTGTTGTCCAGCACCTCATATACTTTTCCTTCTTGCTCCAGCAGATCTGTGTTAATCAGTCTGACCTGGATATTATTGAAGGTTACCGTGTCCTTCGGATCATAGATCTGTGCCACCAGAAACCACAATACAAAGGCCAGCACCAGAGAAGCAAGCTTCAGTCCAAGATTACGTGTCAGTAATTTTTTCATTTCTTCTCACGGCTCCTTCCCTTCCAGATTCGCAGATTTTTGTGTTCCTCTCCGGTATTGTTCAGGATCTTATGCATTCTGTCGCGAAGAGTCTCCGCATCCAGATTCCGCTCCAGCTTTCCTTCGTATGCAACGCTGATCTTACCCGTCTCTTCGGATACGATCACCGTCAGGGAATCTGTCACCTCCGAGATACCCACACCGGCACGATGTCTGGTACCCAGTTCCTTGCTCAGTCCCAGGTTATCCGACAGCGGCAGATAACAGGTGGCAGAGGCTACCCGGTTCCCCCGTACGATCACAGCACCGTCATGCAGCGGGGTGTTGTGCTCGAAAATATTGATCAGCAGCTGGCTGGTCACGATACCATCCACATCGATTCCCGTTCTCTCATAATCCCGCAGGGAAACCTTCTGTTCGATAACGATCAGGGCACCGGTCTTGACCTTGCCCATCTCCACACAGGCTTTGGTGATCTCATTAATGGTCTTCTCGGAAAATCCCTCGTCCACACGATGATTGTTGTCAAAAGGTAATACAGAACTGATAATATTCTTCTTGCCCAGTTCCTCCAATGCCTTTCTCAATTCCGGCTGTAGCACCACTATGAGGGCTGTCACCGCAAATCCCAGGACATTCTGGGCCATCCACAGGATGGTAGTCATACGGAAAAAATAAGCCAACAGCAAAAAAATGAGGATGACAACCAGACCCTTGAGCAATACCCATGCCCGGGTCGTCTTCATCCACACTAACGCATAATACAGTAGTACCGCAATGATCAGGATCTCGGCCACATCGCCGAAATCCATGGTTGTGCGGTAACTGCTGAAATTTTTAATATATTCTGCCAGCTTATCCCCTAATTGCATTTTCCATTAATCCCTTCAGAACAATTCTTCATAATCATCGGAGTCATCCTGAGGATTCGTGTGATTGCCGCCTATGGTGACACTTCTGCCACCGGACATCTCGTGTCCGCGGTAACCGCCCTGCTGTCCGTAAGGAACTCCGTTTCTGGCGGGGGTACGTTCTGTCACAACACTTCGGCCTGTTCCTTCTGAGGGTCTGCCGGTATGTGCCGTACTTCTGTAGGTCTGGCCTGCAGATCTCGTACCCTGTCCGGAGGTTCTGGTCTGCTGACCTGCCGGACGTCGCTGTGTATTGATTTTCTTCACTGTATTGGTGGGCGCCGCAACTGTCATTTTGGGCACTGCCTTTACATAGTAATAATACTCGTCATCTTCAAACTGTACTTTCTCCGTTCTGCTATAGTCCAGACAGAATCGGAAAAATTCTATGATCTTGCAGGCGATCAGCGTAACAACGGCACCTAACAGTGCGCTGACGATGGAGAGATTGGTATCGTACATCAGATCTCCCACCAGCAGGATCATCACTTCGATCATAACGCCGGCAACCATGGCAATGGTCCAGGAGTGATCCACACTCATTCTCCGGATCAGATACACCACGATCACGGTAATGGCAAATGCTGCGATCATCACCAGCATTGCCTTGTTCCCCAGCATTCCGTCAATCAGCAGGCGCAGTTTGGCAGTGGCTTCCTCTGCTCCCATGGAGTTGATGGTCGGAGCATTGGTGATCACCGTCTGGAGCAGATAATACACCACAACACCGCAGCCTACAGATACGCAGGATGCCGGGGTTCCGATCAGTCCCATTGCCACAGGCATCACATAGGGCAGCTTCAGCATACAAAGCACCGGGGTCAGTACCACTACCAGTGCTTCCTTCGCGGTAAATCTGAGAAACAGCAGATACAGCAACAGGAAAACAACCAGCCCAACCGCCGCGGTTTCAATAGAGAGTGCATACATATGAAGCACTGCAAACATCATTGCAAAAAAAGCCATAAATCCGGTGGGCAGGAAAGAACACAGCAGCGATACGATCAGCACGATGGCCATGTTATCCAGCTTTGTCATATATCCCATTTTGCCGTTTATGATGCTCAGCACGATAACGCTGAGTAAAAACTTGATCACCGGCAGAATAAAAGCTTCATTTCTGCTGTAGATCTTCTTGAGATTCTCTCTTAATTCCAGTAAAGCAGTCATATTTCCTCCAGGTCAATCTGTGTAGGCCGTTTACTCATTGTAAATGGAATTCAACTTCTTCAGATTGTTATAATAGCATTTCAGGCTCTTTTTCGCCCGTGCATAGCGCAGAGAGCAGATCAGATAAGATGCCACTCCATACACTACAACCGTTATTCCATAGTACAGCAGAACATTTTTTCCAAAACCGATCAGGTCCATCTTGTAAATATCCTGCATGAAATTCTCAAAATCATAGAACACAAACAACGCAAAGCAGACTCCATACGCGATCGTCGCACACAGAATGGACTTCAACACCTGTATGGCGATGTAGTCACTGCGGAAATAACGGCCGATGGCCATATTCTTTTTGCCTTCATTCTCTTCATAAGATGCCATTTGCGTCATCAGTATGACTTTTTCTTCGTTCAGCATAATTCCTCCGCTTACAAATGCTTACAGAAAACGCATTCTTTCTCCGTCTCTGGATGTTCTGGGGCTCTGCTGGGGCGCAGTCGGCTTCTTCGGCAGTACACTCTGCAGATCCATGGCCATATCATATTTGCACTTTTCGCAAAATCTTCCGCTGCGGATCGGTGCTCCGCATTTCTCACAGTTCAGCAGAATACTGGATCCTTCTGTCAGTTCCAGTCTCTCTTCTCTCAGCCACTGCTGGATCTGGGACGGCTCCACGTCACAGTTCTCCGATACATCCTGAATACTTACACCGGGGTTATTACGGATGTATTCCTTTACCTCCTGGAACTTGGCTTCCATCTTCTCACGGCAATGCGGGCACAGAAACGGTCCTGCCACATAGTTAAAAATATGTCCGCACATTCTGCAATTTCTTATATTCATAGTATCTCACACCTTCCTGATCATACACCAGACCCACAGGCCAATGTCACGCAATACACTTTTGACACTCCGTGCTCTTTTAACAGTGCTGCGATCTCATCCAGGGTCGTACCTGTTGTATAAATATCATCCACCAGAATAATCCGGTCATATAATTTTACATCATTTCTGCCTATAATAAAAGCCTTTTTCAAATTATTTTGCCGTTCTGTGGGATTTAAATGCTTCATCGGTGCTGTATTTCTCACCCGTTTTACCAGTTTCTCATCTACCGGCAGTTCCAGGCTTCTGCCCAAAGCCCTTGCCAGACATGCTGCCTGGTTATATCCTCTTTTCCGCAGTTTCCCACGGTACAGCGGCACCGGAACTATAACGTCCGGACGCACCCGGCCGATAAAATCTCCCAACAGACGCGCCATTTCTTCTCCGAAAAAATCGCCGTATTCCTGCCGTCCACTATACTTAAAACGATAGATTGACGGAGCCACATCCCTGTATTCGTATAAAGTTCTGGCTCTGTCGTATTTATGTTCCCGGTGCATACAATCACCGCAATACTCCCGTTCCTCCGCCAGTTTCTTTCCGCAACGCATACACCACGGAGCCGTCACCGGCTTTAATTTAGGCAGACATTCCGGGCAGATTTTCCTGCCAAAAGGACGGACGATCCCGTCACAGACCGGGCATCTTCCGGGAAACAGCAGCTGTAATCCCGTTTCCTTTATTTTGCTTATGGTTTTTCTGATCTCTTTCTGCAATCTCAGGCTCCCGTTTTGTTTTCCGTCTACGGTGTATCATTTTCCGGCAGACAGCAGATCTCCCGGATCCGCTGCTCCAATCCCGTATATCTGCGATTCTCGCTGACATTCTCGATCATGTTTCGCACGGTCTCACTGCTTCCCAGAATGGTGACACAGTTCCTGGCACGGGTAATTCCGGTGTACAGAAGGTTGCGGTTGAACAGCATTCTGGGGCCGCCCAACAGTGGCAGGATCACCGCAGGATATTCGCTTCCCTGGGACTTATGGATCGTAATGGCATAAGAGAGTTCCAGTTCCTCCAATGCCGAGAAAGGATAGTTGACCCGTCTTCCGTCATCGAATTCCACCAGCAGTGTGGACATGGTATCATTGATTTCCTTAACCCTTCCCATATCTCCGTTGAATACGCCCATTCCCTTGTCGATGGGAATATTGTATCTCCCGACGATCTCCCATTCGATCTGGTAATTGTTTTTGATCTGCATGACCTTATCGCCTTCCCGGAAAACAGTATTGCCATAGGCATGCTCCTTTTTATGAGGATCCGCTGGATTCAGATAACGCTGTAAGATCTCATTCAACGTCTCACAGCCCAGACTTCCCTTCCTCATAGGGGTCAGTACCTGAATATCAAAGGAGGTGGCTCCCACATATCTGGGTAGCATATCCTGAATCAGCTGGATCATGTGCTTATATATGACATTTACGTCATTTCTTTCCAGTAAAAAGAAATCCTTTGACTTATTGTCCAGAGTGATCTGCTCTCCTCTGTTAATCCGATGGGCATTGACGACAATGTCACTTTGTCCGGCCTGCCGGAAGATCTTCTCCAGAGTTACCATGGGGAACGCCCGGCTGTTCATGAGGTCCCGCAATACCTGTCCGGGTCCCACACTGGGCAGCTGGTCCACATCTCCCACCAGGATCAGTCGTGTTCCCGGAAGAATTGCTTTCAGAAGCGCCTGAAACAGTTGAATATCCACCATGGACATTTCATCAATGATCACTACATCCGCCTCTAAGGGGTTCTCCTGGTTCCGCTCGAAATTTGCCTTTCTGGTGTCGTCTTCCGACAGGGCACTGTTCAGTTCCAACAGACGATGAATGGTCTTCGCCTCAAATCCGGTGGCTTCCGTCATTCTCTTGGCTGCTCTGCCCGTAGGTGCTGCCAGAAAAATGTCCATGCCTTCCGATTCAAAGAATCGGATGATCATATTAATGGTGGTGGTTTTTCCGGTGCCGGGACCTCCGGACAGGATAAACAGGCCATTTTTGATACTTTCCTCCACCGCTTTCAGCTGCAGTTCATCCAGTTCCATGGACAGATTTTCCGCCATGCGTTCCAGACGTTTGCGGATCGCTGCATCCTGGGATGGAAGATTTTCTGCCTCCACCATAGGGATATTCAGATTCCTGAGCATATTGGCACAATTCAACTCCGCATAGTAATAAGAGGAAGCAAATACTGCTTCTCCCTTTGCCACAAGCTTTCGGTCCATGATAAGGTTATCCACCTGAGGACGGATATTTTCCTCTGATACCCCCAATAGTTCGGAAGCTCTGCGCAGCAGAAGATCCAACGGCAGATAACAATGACCTTCTCCCACCGCCTGCAGCAGGGTATACAGAATGCCACTGCGGATGCGGTAATCCGAGTCGGTATGAATGCCGATCTTCCCCGCGATCTCGTCCGCGATACGGAATCCCACACCACTGACATCCTCTGCCAGGCGATAGGGATTCTCCCGCATAACACTGTACATTTCCATACCATAGGTATTATATATTTTTACGGCAAGAGTATTACTGATTCCGTATTGCTGTAAATAGACCAGTGCTTCCCGGAGATCCTTTTTTTCTTCCATCTGGATAGCGATCTCCTGTGCCTTGCGTTCGCTGATCCCCTTTACCTCAGCCAGACGCTCCGGCTCCTCCTCGATGATGCGGAAAGTATCGTCTCCGAATTTTTTTACGATTCTGGCTGCCAGTGCCTCACCGACTCCCCGGATTGCTCCGGAACCCAGATACCGTTCCATTCCCACGCGGTCGGTCGGCGTTACGGTCTCGTAGCTCTGGATCTTGAACTGTCGACCGTATACGGGATGTTCTATGTATTCTCCCTCTGCGGAAATATTTTCTCCCTGGGTCAGTCCTTTGCACATACCGACACAGGTCATCTCTTCCCCTTCTGTCGACAGGATCATTACCGTATATCCGTTTTCACTGTTTTGAAACACAATATGGTCTACAAAACCTGTAATCGTCTCCATTTTTAGTCCTCATACTATCTGTCTGTTGATTTGTGGGTTTCAAGGCTGTTCTCTCCGAATTGGGAAGAGGTCACCGCGGTGGCGGCGTAAGATAAAAAAGATCAGGGCTGCCGGAAATGGCAGCCCGAAGTCGCTACTCAAGATTGTAATTACGCTTCATCTGCTCATATAGCATCTGTGCCAATCCCAGACTGTTCTGCTCCGTAGAGTCGGATGCGATCTGCTGTACCATCTCATCCTTATAGTAATCCATAAGCTGGGAGTTGGAAGAAGAAGTCTCATCGCTCTCAGGGATGGTCTTCATCATTTCCTTGAACATCTGCTCCAGGAAATAAGCCTCGAACTGCTTGCAGGCATCCATCAGTTCATCGTCTGTTGCTTTGGTGTAATCCGAACCGTTTAACTGGTTCTGCAATTTGGAAGCCGTCTGGTTCGCCGCATTGGTGTATGCGGTGCTGTCCAGAGCGGAACTGCCGTATATAGAAGAGATATCCATAATTTATCCTTTCTAAATTCCACGGTAATGCGACGGGCATTCGCCCTATCAAACCGTAATCTGACGTCTCCGCCTGCAAGCAGGCGAATCGTCTCTACGGTAATGAGCAATGCATCTCGTAAACGCTTTGCGTTTCCTTCGATGTCGGGCATTCGCCCTATCAAACCGTAATCTGACGTTTCCGCCTGCAAGCAGGCGAATCGTCATCTTACGGTTTGACATTTCTCATTACCTACGCAGGTTGTTGGCCTGCTGTAGCATCTCATCGGATGCTGTGATGGCTTTGGAGTTGAGTTCGTAGGCACGCTGTGCAACGATCATGTTGACCATCTCGTCTACGACCTGTACATTGGAGCTTTCCAGATATCCCTGGATAATACTGCTCTTTTCTACATTATTATTTCTTGCTTCGTTGATAGCCTGTCCGCTGGCTGCGGTCTGCTGATACAGGCTGTCTGCCAGTCTTTCCAGTCCGTTCGGATTATTGAACTGGAAAACACCTATTGTGATGCCGATAGGCTGAGGTTTGTTCTTTGCATCGGGATAACACAGACTTCCGTCCTTGCTGACTGTAATATTGCTCATCACATAATTGCTGCCCAGAACAATTGCTTTACCCTGTGTATCCAGTACCGGAAGTCCATCAGAAGTAGCCAGCATATTGCCGCCGTTGGCTGCAAGAGTAAACTTCAGATTACCGTTTCTGGTGTAGTAGGTATTGCCGTCCGCTCCTCTTACTGCAAAGAAACCCTTGCCATCAATTGCAAATGCGGTGTCGCTGTCGGATGCTGTCAGACTTCCTTCCTTAAATACGGAACTGATGGAAGCATTTCTTACACCGAGACCTACCTGCGCACTGCCGGGCTTGGTATCTCCGTTTGCGGAAGTTGTCTTCGTCTGGATGTTCTGGTATAACAGGCTCTTGAATTCATTCACCTGTGTTTTGTAACCTGTGGTGTTTACGTTTGCCAGATTATTGGCAATCGTATCCACATTTGTCTGCTGTGCGATCATGCCGGTCGCTGCTGTCCATAAGCTTCTGACCATATGTAGTCTCCTCTCACAATGTCCCTTATGTCATCCATGACCTGATTTTTATCCTGAAAATATTCTATAATCAGTTATCGGCTGTCCCAGCCGAATTCATTACTACAGTTTACCAATCTGGTTCGCTGCTACATCCAGAGTGCCATCAATGGTCTGGACCACCTTCTGGTTGGATTCATATGCTCTGGTAATGGAGATCAGATTTACCATCTCGGATACAATCTGTACATTTGCCATCTCCAGATAGCCTGACTTCACCTGTGCATCTGCCGTAGTCGTTTTGGCCCCTTCAATGGGCTGATAATAGGTCTCTCCATATTTTTCCAGGTAATCATAATCTTCAAAGTCCGTCACCTGAATTCTGGCAACTGCCTGATCGTTCTGATAAATCGTACCGTCATCGGTGATCTTGGAATCCAGCAGTGTGTTCAGGCGGATCCTCCTGTTCTGGGTATCCAGAACATAGTCACCCTCTTCCGTTACCAGATATCCATCCTTATTCAGTGTAAACTGTCCTGCACGGGTGTATTTGGTGTCGGTCTCTCCTGCCTTATTGGTAAATTCAATGGCAAAAAAGCCATCTCCGGCTAATGCCAGATCATAGGTATTATCCGTAATGCGGAAAGATCCCTGAGTATAATCGGTATAATTCTCTCCGATCTTCACTCCGGGATTTTTGATACCGATCCTCTGGACATTTCTCATGCCTACCGACTGGTCCTTGATCTTGACCGTCAGCACATCATTAAAGGACTGGCTGGTGGATCCTTCCTTTTTATATCCGACGGTAGATGCATTGGCCAGATTGTTGGTCATGATATCCATTCTGTTCTGTTCGTTTACCATACCGGTGTAAGCGGTATACAAGCCTTTAACCATTCATATCCTCCATTTGCGGCTGCGATCCTTCGACAAATGTACGGCATCCTGCCTTCGTCTATCTTTTCCGGTTCCCCGGAGCTGTCTGTGTTACTCTCTGTAGCCTGCCAGGAACTCTACGTATTTACCGGTTCCAATGGCCACTGCTGTCATGGGATCCTCTGCTGTCATGGTGTTGATACCTGTCTTGGCAGAGATCAGATCTTCCAGACCGCGCAGCAGGCTTCCACCTCCGGTCAGTACGATTCCTCTGTCTGCAATATCGGCTGCCAGCTCAGGGGGAGTCTTCTCCAGTACGCTGTGAATGGTCTCCACGATCTGTGCGGTAGTCTCGCGCAATGCCTCCTCGGTCTCCTCGGAAGACACCTTAACAGTCTTGGGCAGACCGGTCACGAGGTTACGTCCTCTGACATCCATATAATCCACTTCCGCTCTCTTGTAGCAGGAACCGATCTTGATCTTCAGATCCTCTGCGGTTCTCTCACCGATGAGCAGATTATGTTTTTTACGCATATAACGCACAATGGCTTCATCAAAATCATCGCCTGCGATCTTGATGGAAGCACTGACTACAGTACCTCCCAGAGATATGACTGCGATATCGGAAGTACCGCCGCCGATATCTACGATCATATTACCGCAAGGCTTGGAAATATCAATACCCGCACCGATAGCAGCTGCGATGGGTTCCTCAATAATGGAAACCTCTCTGGCACCTGCCTGGTAGGTAGCATCTTCTACTGCCTTCTTCTCTACCTCTGTAACGCCGCTGGGAACACAGACAGCGATACGGGGCTTACGGAAAGTTCTCTTCCCCAGCGCTTTCTGGATAAAGTATTTCATCATTTTCTCGGTTACGGTATAATCAGAGATAACACCCTGACGTAACGGTCTTACGGCTACGATGTTGCCGGGAGTTCTTCCCAGCATCAGTCTTGCATCCTCACCGATGGCTTTAATCTTATTTGTATCTCTATCAAAAGCTACAACAGAGGGCTCCTTTAATACAACGCCCTTTCCTCTGATGTATACCAGAATGCTGGCGGTACCTAAATCAATTCCGATATCTGTGCACTGCATCTTTTTTATTACCCCTTTCCGATGGTATCTATCTATAAGTCTTGACTCTACACGCTATTTTAGTCATATACATCATATTATAACTGAATTTTTTCCATTTTCATAGAGGGTAATTCTTAAAATTTGATAACTATTCAGAATCAGGGAGCCATGAAAGAGCGTTTTGCGAATGGGGGGCTGAATAGTTATCGTAGTTTCTTGTCCTTCTCCAGCATCTTTTTCACATAGTAACCGGTGTAGGATTTTTTCACCTTGACGATCTCTTCCGGGGTTCCCTTGGCGATCACTGTACCACCGCGGTCTCCGCCTTCCGGTCCCATATCGATGATATAATCCGCGGTCTTGATCACATCCAGATTATGCTCGATGACAACCACCGTGTTGCCGCCGTCCGCCAGTCTGTGCAGGATCTCCACCAGCTTATGGACATCCTCAAAATGCAGTCCTGTGGTAGGCTCATCCAGGATATAGATGGTCCTGCCGGTACTTCTTCTGGAAAGCTCCGTGGCCAGCTTGATACGCTGTGCCTCACCACCGGACAGGGTAGTGGAAGGCTGTCCCAGCTTTACATAGGAAAGTCCCACATCATACAGGGTCTCGATCTTTCTGCGGATAAACGGTACATTTTCGAAGAAAGGCAATGCTTCTTCCACCGTCATATCCAACACATCAAAAATACTCTTGCCTTTGTATTTTACATCCAGTGTCTCACGGTTGTATCTCTTACCGCCGCAGACCTCACAGGGCACATAGACATCCGGCAGGAAATGCATCTCGATCTTGATGATACCATCGCCACCGCAGGCTTCACATCTTCCGCCCTTGACATTGAAGCTGAATCGTCCCTTGCTGTAACCCTTGGCCTTTGCGTCCGCCGTAGAAGCAAACAGATCGCGGATCAGATCAAATACTCCGGTATAAGTAGCGGGGTTGGATCTGGGAGTCCGTCCGATGGGAGACTGGTCAATGTTGATGACTTTGTCCAGCTGTTCCACACCTTCGATACCCTTGTGTCTGCCGGGAATGCAGCGGGCACGGTTCAATTCTCTCGCCAGATGCTTGTAGAGGATCTCATTCACCAGTGAACTTTTTCCGGAACCGGAGACACCGGTGACACAGGTCATCACACCCAGAGGAATTTCTACATCTACGTTTTTCAGGTTGTTTTCCTGAGCTCCCAGTACTTTGATCCAGCCGGTGGGAGTCCTTCTGGTCTCCGGTACGGGAATCCGCTTTTTGCCGCTGAGGTACTGTCCCGTAATGGATTCCGGAATCTGCATGATCTCTTCCGCTGTGCCGCAGGCAATGACCTCTCCGCCGTGGGAACCGGCTCCCGGACCAATGTCCACGATATAATCCGCTGCCAGCATGGTGTCTTCATCATGCTCTACCACTACCAGAGTGTTCCCCAGATCCCGCAGGTTCTTCAGAGTATTCAGCAGTTTGTCATTGTCTCTCTGGTGCAGGCCGATGCTGGGCTCGTCCAGAATATAGCATACACCCACCAGTCCGGAACCGATCTGGGTAGCCAGACGGATACGCTGTGCTTCACCGCCGGACAGGGTAGCCGTAGCTCTGGCCAGGGACAAATATTCCAGTCCCACATCCACCAGAAATCCTACTCTTGCGCGGATCTCCTTCAGCACACGTTCACCGATGAACTGCTGCTGTTTCGTCAGCGTCATGGTATCCAGGAATTTCTGCAGATCACGGATGGACATGGATGTGATCTCATAAATATTCTTGTCGCATACGGTAACCGCCAGAGATTCCTTCTTCAGTCGCATGCCCTTACATTCTTTACAGGGAGTGATGCGCATGAAGGTCTCATATTCCTGTTTGCTGCTCTCGGAAGCGGTCTCACGATAGCGGCGCTCCACATTTTTGATCAGGCCTTCAAAGGCTACTGGATACACACCACTGCCGCGCTGGCCGGTATAATGCACCAGGACCTCTTTACCGTTGGTGCCGTGGAGCAGAATGTCATGAATCTTCTGGGGATAATCCTGGAAGGGAGTATCCAGATCAAAATTATATTCCTTCGCCAGTGCCCGCAGAATAGCATTGGTAAAGCTGGACTTGTCCGCACAGGACTGCCAGCCCATGACCGTGATGGCTCCCTCATTGATGCTGAGTCTCTTGTCCGGGATCATCAGATCCTCGTCGAATTCCATCTTATATCCCAGGCCGAAGCATACCGGGCAGGCACCGAAAGGATTGTTGAAGGAAAAGCTTCTGGGTTCCACTTCGCTGACACTGATACCACAGTCCGGACAGGAAAAGCTCTGGCTGAAAGTCACCGGTTCGCCGCCGATCACATCCACCACCAGCAGCCCCTCTGCCAGTTCCAGTACATTTTCAATAGAGTCTGTCAGACGGCGCTGAATACCATCCTTTACCACCAGACGATCTACCACGATGTCGATATTGTGCTTGATATTTTTATCCAGTTTGATCTCTTCCGTCAGTTCATACATGCTGCCGTCGATCCGTACCCGGACATAACCGCTTCTCTTGGCACGCTCCAGCACTTTGGCATGCTCGCCCTTGCGGCCTCTGACCACGGGGGCCAGCAACTGGATCTTCGTGCCTTCTCCCATGTTCATGATCTGATCCACCATCTGATCTACAGTCTGCTTGGCAATCTCTCTGCCACACTTCGGGCAGTGGGGAATACCGATTCTCGCATACAGCAGACGGAAATAATCATAAATCTCTGTTACCGTACCTACGGTAGAACGAGGGTTACGGTTGGTGGATTTCTGGTCAATGGAGATAGCGGGGGACAGTCCTTCGATGCTTTCCACATTAGGCTTCTCCATCTGGCCCAGGAACTGTCTCGCATATGAGGACAGGGATTCCATGTAGCGTCTCTGTCCCTCTGCATAGATCGTGTCGAATGCCAGAGAGGACTTACCGGAACCGGACATACCGGTCAATACCACCAGCTCGTTTCTGGGAATGTCCACATTAATGTTTTTCAGGTTATGTTCATTGGCACCCCGGATCTTAATGTACTCCCGGGGACGCATCTTCTTTGCTTCTTCCATTGTCTTGCCTTTCTTAAATAAAATATCGTTCTCCAATTATTCAGAGCCCCATTCGCAAAATCGCATCTTTGATGCTTTACTTTTATTCCATATCATTTAATTGTTTCTTTAATTCAAGCATTTTATCTCTAAGTTCTGCTGCCGCTTCGAAATTCAGGTCTGCCGCTGCTTTCTGCATCTTCTTCTGGATCTCGCCGATCAGCTTCTCCAGTTCCTTCTTCGTCATGGATTCGGGATCCTTCTCAAAGCGTACCTCTTCCTTGGCGATTACCTTGGAGATGCTGATAAGATCACGCACCGCCTTTTTGATCGTCTGGGGGGTGATACCATGTTCTTCATTATATTTCATCTGGATCTCACGACGTCTGTTGGTCTCATCCAGTGCTTCCCGCATGGAGTCCGTGATGGTGTCCGCATACATGATGACATGGCCTTCCGCATTACGGGCCGCACGGCCGATGGTCTGGATCAGGGAAGTCGCACTTCTAAGGAATCCTTCCTTATCCGCATCCAGAATGGCCACCAGAGTGATCTCCGGAATATCCAGACCCTCTCGCAACAGGTTGATACCTACCAGTACATCGAACACATCCAGACGCATATCCCGGATGATCTGGGCGCGCTCCAGCGTATCAATGTCAGAATGCAGATATTTCACCCGAATACCGACTTCCTTCATATAATCCGTAAGATCCTCTGCCATCCGCTTGGTCAGTGTGGTGATCAGTACCTTATGATGCTGTGCGATCTCCTTGTTGACCTCTCCGATCAGGTCATCGATCTGTCCCTCTACCGGGCGCACCTGTACTTCCGGATCCAGCAGACCTGTGGGACGAATGATCTGCTCTGTCCGCAGCAGTTCATGATCCTTCTCATAATCGGAAGGAGTGGCGGATACGAACATCATCTGGTCGATATGCGCCTCGAATTCCTCAAAGTTCAACGGTCTATTATCCAGTGCCGAGGGCAGACGGAAACCGTAGTCCACCAGTGTCTGCTTTCGCGAGCGGTCCCCGGCATACATACCGCGGATCTGTGGGATCGTCATATGGGACTCGTCCACGATAATCAGGAAATCATCCGGGAAAAAGTCCAACAGCGTCATGGGCGGTGCTCCCGCAGGAAGTCCGTTCAGATGTCTGGAATAGTTCTCGATACCGGAACAGAAACCGGTCTCCCGGAGCATCTCAATATCGAAATTCGTCCGTTCCGCAATCCGCTGGGCCTCGATCAGCTTGTCTTCGCCCTTGAAAAACTGTACCCGTTCCTTCATCTCTTCTTCGATATTGTCACATGCTGCCTTGATCTTCTCCTGAGATACCACATAATGGGATGCCGGGAAGATCGCCACATGATTCAGCTCTGCATGAATTTTCCCTGTAAGGGGCTCTACCTCTGCGATCCGGTCGATCTCATCGCCGAAGAATTCTATCCGGATCAGATAATCGCCGCCCTGCGCCGGATATACTTCCACCACATCTCCGCGGACACGGAAGGTCGCACGCTGGATATCCATATCGTTACGGTTATACTGAATATCAATCAGTTCCCGCAGCACCTCATCCCGGTCCTTCACCATACCGGGGCGCAGGGATACGATCAAGTCCTGATATTCGTCAGGGCTTCCCAAGCCGTAGATACATGACACGCTGGCCACCACTACCACATCTCTGCGCTCCGCCAGGGATGCCGTAGCGGACAGGCGCAGTTTATCAATTTCATCATTGATGGAAGAATCTTTTGCAATATAAGTATCCGAAGAAGGCACATACGCCTCCGGCTGGTAATAATCATAATAGGAGACAAAATATTCCACCGCATTCTCCGGAAAAAACTCCTTCATCTCCCCGTAGAGCTGACCTGCCAGCGTCTTGTTATGTGCAATGATCAGCGTCGGCTTGTTCAGTGCCTGAATGACATTCGCCATCGTAAACGTCTTACCCGAACCGGTGACACCGAGCAGCGTCTCGAACTGATTGCCCTGTTTAAAGCCTTCCACCAGCTCCGCAATGGCCTGCGGCTGGTCTCCGGTAGGCTGATATTCGGAATGTAATTTGAAATGATCCATATTCCTTCTCCTGATTTTCGCTTCTATCTGTAAAACTCTATCTGTAAAAATAGGAAGTCTCTATCATCTTCTTAGTATGATTACCTGTCTAGTATATCATTCAAAAATAAAAAAGTACAGAGCAAAATCGAATGTTTGTTCTGTACTTCTTATACCCTGATGATAACACGCAATATTTCAACATTTTCATAACACTGTACGCTCAGCCATTGCATCATATACTATTTTTTCCAGATATTCTCTCTTTGAGAAATTACTGCCATCCGCAAAATATGCATTATATGCTACCAAGGCCATTCGAACATATCTGCTGTTTTTTCAAATAACTTTCTGTTTATCTTTAAGCCAATCGCATCAGCATATTGGCAGCAAAATGTTATCGTTGTTCTGGTGTTTCCTTCCCGAAAAGGATGTACTTTCCATAGTCTTGCCAGAGAATCGCAAAATTCGACTGTTGCACGCTTTCTATCCATATCTTTCCAAGGCTTTCCTCGCATATCTGAAAGGATATTGTGAATATCCTTCACGATATCAAACGGATCAGAGTACTCTACTGACATACCTCCGAGGACATCTTCCTCCTTATAGATAGCAATGATACGTGGTTCTCCTGCCCATTCATATAAATCCTAAAAAATATAATGGTGCATCCTTAAAAGATGTTCGGTATTATATTCTCCCGGCAATGGATTCATTGCTAACTCTTTTAAACGATACACCACGTAATCTGCTTCCGCATCATTCAGCCCATCCTGCGTTCTGATATCCAGTTTGTTTTTTAATACCTCTGTATTTTCATACAAATACGGATCACGCATTCGCAGGCTCCTTCATCTTATATTTCTTATCAAGAAATTTTTTAACATCTTCCATCGTTGCCTCACCTGTTTTTTCTTTTTCGATATATTTTTTTAAATCCTCTGTAGGTTCAAGTCCATCTACCCTGATCATTCCGATTGCATAATCCCAAGCTTCTGCATTAGTCATTGTATCAGTCCTCCTTTTCTGCTCTTCTTATTATATCAAAAATTCTTAAATTCTTCACTATTATTTCATCATAAAGTTGCTCTACCAGCGCCTCGAAAAACTCCATCATTTTCTTAGTATGATTACCCGTCTAGTATATCATTCAAAAATAAAAAAGTACAGAACAAAATCGAATGTTTGTTCTGTACTTTTTTATCATACGCCTCTTTACTGCATGATATCGCCAACACCATTATCCCGAATCACCTGCTGATACCAATAAAAGGAATCTTTCGGAATTCGCTGCTGTGATCTATAGTCCACATAAACTAATCCAAATCTCGGGTCGCATCCTTCCGCCCACTCAAAATTATCTGTAAATGCCCATGCTGTATATCCTATCACAGGAATCCCATCATTCATTGCACGATACAATTTACTCAGATAGCAATACATATAATCAACCCTCTGAGGGTCATGTACCTTACCGTCACTCATTACAAAATCAAGATTGGACATACCATTCTCCGTAATCAGAATTGGAAGATGATATCGTTCATACAGGAATTTCGGAGACCAGTAAAGTACCTCGGGGGTAATCGCCCATCCTAACTGTGTACGTGGCATTCCGGGCCAGCCGAGATCGGGAGATTTTGCATCTGCATTATAATTGTTAGCAAAATAAATATTATACCCAAAAAAGTTCAACGGCTGGCAGATTACTTTCAAATCCTCTTGTGTCAAAACCTTTTCCAGATACTGTGGTGCTTTTCCCAAAATCATTGGATCTGCCCACCAGTTTACCGCCATGGAAAATCCCTTTTCAATATCAAACATTTCACTTCTTGCTTTTTCGATTCCATCAGTCGTTTCATCATACGCCACAAAATTGCGTCCATTCAAGGCGAATCCAATCTGCGGATCTGCAAGTTTCGAACGTTCTCTAATAATTTTCACCGCATATCCGTGACATAATAATACATTCCTGCTGATGTAAGCCAGATCACTGAATCGTTGCTCTTTTGTCATCGTATTTGTCTTAAAGGGAGCTTGTCGACCTTCAAAATAACCGAACCCGATAAAGCATGCCGGCTCGTTGAACGTTATCCAATAACGCACTTTATCAGATAAAGCGTCTACCACAGTCTGAACATATTCTTTAAATTCATCAATAATCTGTGGATTCTCCCATCCTCCTTCGTTGTAAGCCCACATAGGAAGATCCCAATGATACAAAGTACACAGCGGCTCAATCCCGGCACGACGCAGTTCGCCTGTCAGATCTCGATAAAACTGAAGTCCTTTTTCGTTGATAATACCTCTTTGAGGCATAACTCTCGGCCAACTGACGGAAAACCGGTAACTCTTCAATCCCAGCTCTTTCATCAGAGCGATATCCTCTCTGTAACGATGATAATGATCACAAGCCTTATCCCCATTTAGGTTCCGCTTGATGTGTCCATCTGCAGTAGCGTCCCAGATACTGTCGGTCTTACCATCCTCATTTCTGGCTCCCTCTATCTGGAAGGAAGCACTGGCTGCTCCCCATAAAAAATTCTCCGGAAATAATTTCATTTTCCTGTTCCTCCTGCTCTTGTTATTTTTTGTGATATAAATGTACTTCTCCGCATAAACCGATCTGATTCTCCGGTTTCCAGTTCTCCTGTTTTCTCTTTGGTGGTATTCTCCGCTCCAATGTAGTAGCAACTTCGATTACAATCCGGTTTTTTCCTGTTATAAGTAACTTATCAATCTCATACCGATACGGTGGAATAATCTGGATTCCACAATCTGCTCCGTTTACAAATACTTGTACGGCTTCCCCTGCGTCACTGATTTCTAAAACTGCATGTTGTATTTCTTCCGGTCTCAGTTCCACTTCCTGTTCATAACGAATCACACCGCCGAAATCCGGCATTTCCTTCTCTGCATGATCTGGTAATTCTACCGCTACAGGCTGTTCAAATACAGGATAATGAATGCTATCGCACACCGAGCGTGTCCATCCTTTATTCAGATTTCTGCCTCCTGTTACCGCATACGTCGATTGCTTTTTCAAACAGTCCGGGGTTTCCGTATCAAATATGATGATCCAACTTTTTCCGGGTTCTATCCGCACATTAAACTCTATCGAATTTCCTTCTTTTAGCTGTAGCTCTTCCAGTTCATTTTCCCATGCATTATACCGATAGCATATCTCTCTTTTATCTGACAAGAGCACCGTGCCTTCATATATCGTCGTTCCTTCATTCACAAGGTACAAGAGTTCCGGGTCTCCATGATACCTGTAACTGCGAATATCTTTATTCTCCGGAATCATCTGTATTTCCGGCATCCTGTGCTTTCTCATGTACTCCAAAAGTTTCGTTACCGGCAATGTTTCTGCGTATTTGCGTATTTGTGACAACCTTTCCGCTTCACTATTACTGTCGATCCAACTGCATATTCCTTTGGGATAGGCATTTAGGAATACACAGGGGAATCCCTGTTTTCCCAGTCGGATAACAGCTTCTGCCGTTTCCTTTGTTATATAATCGGTCTGTGGAATAATGAAAATCTTATATTTCTGTGTATGGACCTGTAATCCGTCACTCAGATCCGTTTCATAACAACTGTCTGTAAAAATATCTGACGGCAAGAAGTCAAATCCAATCTGTGCTTCCGTCAGAATTCTCGCCGGTTCCTGAATATACATGCATGTCATTCCCGTCCACTCGGCTTCGCCATGATACAAAATCGCCGCTTCGCTCTCATGATGTCCACCGTTTATCAGATTGCAGATACGATTCATATAATTCATCAGCACTCCAAAGTGACGGTATTGCGGATTATGTCCATGTGCATAAAAATGCGGTGGGCAGTCCTGATCCGGGAAATCCTTGGCCGAAAAAGCATGCGGAACAAAATGATTCACACCTCGAACCATAAAATGATCCGCCAGATATGCCTCCAGTCTCACCCCTTCTTTCCAGCCATAATTTCCAAAAATTTCGCACATGGAGCGATCTTTTTTACGACGATCTATTGCTGCCGCGCTGGAAGCAAGACGCCCCAATGTGAAATGATAAAACACACCGTCACGCGGTGTCCCCAGATGAGAGACATAAGCAATATCTTCTCCCTGTGGTAATACCTGTCCTCCAATATCATCTATTCCTGACATATCCTGTCCTGCCAGTCCGCGGAAATAGTGTCCCAGACTCGATCCGCAGCGAGCATGCTGGTTATTGTCTTCGATCAGGTGGCCTATGTATTCGACACCGTGTTTGTGACACCAGTCTCCTATCTGCCGGGAAAAATCCCTTTCCACGCATCTGGTAACTTTATCCATGTAACTGAAACGCACCTTGGCCGTCAGATTCTCATCAAATTCCCTTTCCCATAAAAGCGGCAGATATTTTGCATATTCCGTTCCAAACGTTTTCTCAAGATCCTGTGCAAGTTCCCTGCTCCAAGGTTGATCTTCCATCTGATATATCTTCTGATCCATCTGATAGAGATGACCGTTCCCGATCTCCGGTTCATCCGAGAAAAATCCTGCAATGGTATCTCCGAAATCCTCTTGATAATGTGCATAGTGTGGCTCATACACAGCCTCGATCAGTGTATGACAGGCCTCCTCATCCAACATATTCATGTAATTACGATGTGACCCACGATTTCTCGTCAGATGAAGTGCATATACTTTCCATTCTCCTTCTGTCGGTGCAAACGCTATCTCTCCGTTTTTTTCCTCCAGCAATATCAGATCTTTCTCCACTGATCCGTTTTTCCGCACCGCTATTATCCCCAGTGTCTGATCTCCCGGGAATGTTTCAAATTCCATGTGAAAATAATTCTCGATCCAGGATGGGACAAACGGTTCTGCTCTATCGTAGCTTGGTCTCTTCCAGACTTTTCTTTCTCCCGGAGCCACCCTGTCCAACACTCGGTAGGTCAGGAACCATCTCTTGCAGGTGTCCGGTTTTTCCTCAATTTTTCCGTTACAATATCCTGTGGGGAAATGACTGTCATCCAGTATCCAGACCTTCATTTTCCGTTTTCTTGCTTCCTCCAAAATAATGTCCATATCCCGCCACCAGCCGGCTCCCACAAAATCCGGATGTGGGCGGCTTTCTATACACACCGCACGAATATTTGCATCATAAATTACCTGCATGTATTTTCTCAGCACTGCTTCCGATTCACCGTGTTGCCAGAAAAAGGGAAAAATATAATTTTCCATCTCTCCATGCAACAGGCTGTTTATTTTGGAATTCATAAACGCCTCCTCATCTGCTGTCAGTTCTCTTCCTGTTTGTATTTTTGTCTGTACTCGCTGGGTTTCATTCCTTCCACCCGTTCAAATGTCTGATTAAAATGGTTTACATCACTGTATCCCACCGCTTTACACACCTCATAAATATGCAGTTCCGTCTCTGCCAACAGCTTTTTGGCACGATCCACACGATAATCTGTCAGATACTTCTGATAGGTCATTCCGGTTTTTTTCTTAAACAATTGACTGAAATAGTAAGGATTAATATAAAATTTCCCGGATATGTCATTCAATGAAATATTCTGATTATAGTTTTGCCTGATGTACTCCTTTGCTTCTGCAATAACGTCCTTCTTTTTCGGCATATTATCTTTCAGCATAACTTCATTGACACTGCTGACCATATTCATGATCCAGTTTTCCAACTGTTCCATTGTCTTGAATTTTTCAATACTCTTCAAAGTAAATAAATTCTTTCCAAAGTATTCATTCATCTGAAGCTGTGCCGTCGGTATGTTATGTAATCCCAGAAGCACAATATTCAAGCTCAGTTTCTGCAATTCCGGAAGTGTCAATGTATTCTCTGAAAGAATTCTGTGAAAAATTCCTTTCACGGTAATCCGGAAGCCATTCTGGTCAAAACGATCCATTCTATCCTTTAATTGCTCTGTCTCTTCTTCCGTAAGCAGTTCCGGCCGGTTTTCCATATTGCAAAGTTCTTCAAATAAAATAGCGGTTCCGCAGCCTTTCAAAATACGGTAATTGATAGCTACACAAGCTTCCTCATATGCTTTAGGGAGATCTTCATACTCTTTATAAGTACTTCCGATTCCTATACTGAACCGACCTGCGTCCTTCGTGTTTTGAATCATATACTTTCCGACAAGCGTCTTCTTATCTTCCGTCGTAAAATTGTTTGCTCCGATGATTACCGCTGTTTGTGCATTCCCGATGCGGATACTGTAAAGGAACTGTTCCCCCTGTAGAATCAAGCCTTCTACAGGCAGTATATTCTCCTCTTGATTTTCTGCAGCAAGTACCAGACAGGTATACTGACTGTAATTTTCTAAAACTCTCATTTCCTTCAGGAATTCTCCCACCTTATAGCGGCTGTCCGTGCCACCTGTCAGGAAATCCCTCAATGCATAGTTACGCATATCATCATTCAATTTTCCCAAGGAATCCTGTGTCTTTCTCCTGGTTGCAATTTCTCCGCACACCCTGGTTATTGTCTCACTCAGTTCTTTCTCATCAACCGGTTTTGTGATAAAATCTCTGACTCCCAGTTCGATTGCCTTTTTTGCGTAGCTGAATTCTGCATATCCGCTTAATACAATAAACTCAGCTGAGCATCCTGCCTTTTTCAGTTCCCGGATCATTTCCAATCCGTCCATTTCAGGCATTCTGATATCCGTAACAATAATATCCGGCTGCTCTGCGGTGGCTTTCTCATATCCTTCTCTTCCGTCATGTGCCAGCAGAACCGGTCTGCACTCCGGATTATACTTTCCAGTCAAATAGGCAATTCCGGTTGCCTTTTCCTTTTCATCCTCAACAATCAATAACTTATATGCCATATTGATCAGCCTCTTTCCTGCTCCATATAAGGAATTCGAATTTCCACCACTGTTCCGTACTCATCACTTGATAAGATACTCAGCTTTCCTTCATTTCCATAGCGCAATCTGATCCGCTCTGCTATATTGCGAAGACCGATTCGATGAGAGTTTTGTGTTTCCTCGCTCTGTGATGTTTCCGACAATGCCTCCAGGCTGTGTCGTACTTCTTCCAGTCTCTCACCGGACATACCGGCACCATCATCCTGAATGGTAAACACCATAATATGTTCATCAACCAGTCTTCCTGATATAGATATTTTGATCGGTATACCACTCTCTCTGCTTCCGTATTTGAATGAATTTTCAATGACCGGCTGGAACAGAATCGGCATGATACGTGCCTGACAGAGCTTCTGATCCACATCCTCATGCAAAGTAATCACATTGTCAAAGCGGATATTCTGAAGGCAGATATAAGACCGAATATTGTCAAGTTCATCGTTTACTGTGTAATTCTTTTTATCACTGTCCAGGACATTACGAAACATTTTTGCCAGAATCTTAACCATATCGGCCACATCATCATCTCCGTTCAGGATAGCCTTAATGCGAATGGATTCCAGGGTATTAAACAGAAAATGGGGATTAATCTGGGTACGAAGTGCCAGAAACTGTGCATTTTTCTGGCGTACACCTGCCTGATATATCTCCTCAAGCAGTGCTTCCATCTTACCGACCATATGATTATAGCTTTTTACCAGGCTTCCGAGTTCATCATTTCCAACTGTTTCCTCAATCAACTCATAGTTTCCATTTTCCAATCTTTTCATACTACTCTGCAACTTCCGGATTAAATATACCATTTGTTTGCTGAATAAAACGGAAGCGGAAATAATGATTGCAATCAGAACCGCCACCAGTATCCATGTCACCTTCTGGATAAAGCTGACACGCAGATACATCTTGCTCCTCGGGATCACAGTATTCACCTTAATTCCCAACTGTTTCGTCGTATCTTCTATTACGATATAATCGTCAGGGTTCTTTTCATAAAACAGCAGGCTTTCTTTGTCAATCCCGCTGTAATGAACTCTGCCACTGGACAAATCAGAATCATATATCAGTCCCCCCTGTGCATCTGTAATATTAATTTTGATATTATATTGATTGCGTTCCAGAAGAAACATATCACTCAATTTGATAATACTGGACGGAGCAAGGTCTATCAGTATCATCCCGGCATATTTTCCGTTTACACCGTATACACGACGTCCAAATGTAACCAATATCTGATCTCTGTTTCTATCATAATAAGAGCAGTCATGCAACGGTGTCAGAAACAGAACTTCCGAATTCTCCTGTTCCTTTAAAAACCAGTCCTGCCGCAACAATTCTTCATAACTCAAAGATCTTCCGGTACGATCATACTGAAAATATCCGCCTTCCTCATTCATGATCGTCACAGACTGAATTTCACTTTCCATCGTCATCAGTCTCATTACCAGTTCACGATAAAACAGTTTATTCTCTATTCTCTGTGATATCGGAATCTCTGTGTCCAGACGATCCATCAGACCTTCATTCACCAGCAGAGATTTTGTAAGCGCATCATAATCGCTGATAAACCCATTCATGTCAGAGGCTATTTGTGAACTGAAAATAGATGCAGTTTCCTCCATGGTGGATTCCAGACTATTAGCGGAAATATGATATAGTACAAAGCTCATAACCAACAATGGCATCACACTGACCATCGAGAATACAAGAATCAATTTTGTCGCTATATTCAGGTTGTTCCACATTTTCTTCATTGTCATCACACCGCCCATAGATTATTCGCTGTTCTATTCTAAAGAGATTTCAAGCATATCCAACATTCCCCGTCCGTAATATTCCAACATCAAAGTACCAATACCTCTCCATTCTTTTATATCGGTTTGGTTCTTTTCCCAGTCTTCTGACGGTGTCACAAGAATACGCCCTATCTCCTTATCATTTTCCTGTATTCTAACACAGATCTCTCCTTTTGCGCATCCTCTGGTCGTTATTGTTATCTTTTTCAGGTCATCGAATTGAAAATATTTATACCCTGCGCATCCTCCGTCTTCTATGCAGGTAATGTATTGCTTGGGCGCTGCATTTTCATCTTGTATTTCATCCGGATTTTTATCCGGAGTATCCTGTGTCACATAGGGCTGCGCATTGCTGTCCGGCCTGGATATCTCAGGTTCTAATTTTCCATGCAGTATGCATGCTATGGACGCAGGATATGTACCTTTTTCCAGCGGAGCTCCGTTGAATCCCTGTGATGTCATCTCTGCCTGTTGAAACCTGCCATCCGGCAACATAACTAACTCTTCAACGCAGGCTTGTCTTGAAAACTGTGTCTTATTAGTAGGTCTATGATAAAAGACGTACCATTTACCATTGATCTGCTCAATACTTCCATGATTGTTTCCCCACATGATCTGTATCCGGTTCTTATCCTGTTCTTCTATTACGCCGGAGTTATCGGACAGTACTCCTGCATAACGATACTCACGATCCGGTTTTTCACTTATGGCATAGCATAATTCTCTCGACCGAACAGAAGAATAAATCAAATAGTACTTTCCGTTTATCTTCCTGACAGAACTTGCTTCAAAAAACTCATGTCCCTCAAATCCGGTATCCTTTGCTTTTCCCAATATTGGAAGCAGAATTCTTGGTTCTTCTATGACTGTAAGCATATCGTCACTTAATTCCATGACACAGGAATTTTTAGGTGTTTTCCCTATATCCTTCTCTGTCTTTGGACCATTTCCTGAATACAGGTAAATTTTACTGTCTTCATCTATAAAAACACCGGGATCAAACTGCCAGATATCCCCTTCCCGTTTTCCGATCCATTGTCCTTTTTTATCCTGCACAATTCCATAGAATTGATATTGTCCTGCAGGTTCATTGCATACAGCTACACCGATTGCCTCTCCGTCACCGTCCGGGCAATAATATAAATAGTATCTTCCATCCTTGCCTCTTGCGACATCCGGTGCCCAGATTTGTCTGTTACCATCCGGCATTCTTGGATCCTGGCTGCTCCGGTAGATAATGCCTTCGTATCTCCATTCCTTTAGGTCATGAACATTGGCAGACCAACAGACATAATCGTTCATGCAATACTTATTTCCGCCAAACCCGTCATGGCTTCCGTATAGATAAACCCTGTCACCAAATACATGTGGTTCTCCGTCCGGAATATATTCCCACAAAGGCAGATATGGATTATAGCTCTGCATTCTTTTGTACTCCTGTTTCTACAAAGGAGTCCTGGGGAAATAAACTCTCAGGACTCCTCATCTTCTTGCAGAATATTACTGTGCTTTTTTTGCGTACCACTCTCTTGCTTTCTCAGTTACTTCCGTTCCACCGGTGGCATACCATTTTTCTACAAATTCATCAAACTTATCAATGGAGTATTCTCCGGTGATAATCTTGGTAGCATATTCAATATATAAAGTCCGGTTAGCAATATCCGGATAATCAGAAGTAATCGATTCCGGCATACCGTCCCCAGCAAAACTCTTTACATATTTCTGGTTTTCCTGAGCATTCTCAATTGCCTGAGATACTGCCCATGCTCTGTCATCTGTTAACTGGGAAGACAGTACATTCACTTGGAAATCAATGGTTGCAATTTGGTTGAAAGGTACTAATACCAAATTCTGCTGCGTGGATGGATCATCCGGCAGACGAACGGATTCCCCGTTTACCACTTCACTGTGCATACCTTCCACACCATTATAAAATTTCATCCACAGATCCTGGTTTCCATAAGCATCTAATACTTTCATGATTCTGTCAATCTTCGCTTCATCATCCGTATTTGCTACAACAAATCCTCCGCCGTTCATCTGACGCATTGTATAATACCCTTCATATCCGGGTGCTGAAATGGCAGGTAATACAGCGATTTCCGGTTTTACTCCGGTACCATTATAAATATTTTCCGCATAATTATAGCATTCCTGAGGCAAATGTTCCCAAATACCAACCACACCTGAATTGATTTTACCGTCCCACGCAGCCTTATCATTTAGAAAAGTCTCTGGGTCGAGCAATCCTTCTGCATATAACCCGGACATCCACTCCAGACAATCTCGCATATTCTTGGTTACTGCAGAGTAAGTAAGTTCTCCATCATAAATATCCCACTGAGGATATCCTTCCCACATTGCAATTCCGTACTGTCCAAACAACTGTCCCATCCATCTTGCTTCTGCACGACCACCTGTAGGGATTTCATCTGCCACCCCATTGCCATTGGGATCATCGTTTTTAAATGCTCTGAGTACTTCTACAAACTCTTCCTGGGTTGTGGGCATGTCCAGACCGAGATTATCCAGCCAGTCCTTACGAATCATAGCGCCATTTCTTCCGTAACTCATAACCTGCGGAATCACATAGATGCGGTTTTGCCCGGTCGGATCATTCGCTTTTACTGCGTCCCAGACATCCTCCGGAATGCTCTCCCACAAATGAGGTGCTTTTTCAGGCAACAGATCTGTCAGATCCAGTAATGCTCCATTCGCAATTAATTCTGTCTCTACACCATTCCAGGGAGTAAACATATCCGGCATATCTCCGGCAGCAATTCTGAGATTCAACTGCTCCAAATAGGTTTCTCCACCATTCCACTCTACATAAGGCTGTACAATCCCTACACCTATGATATCTTTATAAAAATTATACAGTTCACTTCCTGCTTCCACCGGAAGGTATCCATTGTTGGTGCTCCAGATTTCAATATCCTCATCTGTAGAAGCCTCTGCCGTCTGTTCTGTTGCTTCTGTGCTCTTAGAATCAGCACTTCCACACCCCGACAACATTGACATCACCATCACCGATGCCAGCGTTGCACTCATTAGTTTCTTTGCATACCTTTTTTTCATACCTTTCCACCTCGTTCTTTCTTTTGGTAATTCTATTTTATCAGCTCCTATTTCTTTTGAAATATGGGCTTTTTAGTTCTTACTCTGTGTTTTTTTAGTTTTTATTTATCCCTTTACAGACCCTAGCATTGCACCTTTCGCAAAATATTTCTGTATCCAGGGATACGCGACCAAAACCGGAAGAATCGCAAATACAACCGCTGCTGCGCTGAGCGTTGCGGATGTATAATTTGCCGTCTGTGCCATGGTAACTGCCTGTAATTCTCCACCTCCGTCAACAATTGTTCGAATCTTCATTTGTAAAGGAAACAGGTTCATATTTTGTATAAACATCATCGGATGCTCATATTGGTTCCACATTGTCACTCCGTAAAATAATCCTACCGTAGCCAGCACTGCTTTCGAAGCCGGAAGCACAATTTGAAGCAAAATACGAAATTTTCCACATCCATCAATCATTGCAGCTTCTTCCAACTCCCGGGGAAACTGTTTGAAAAATGTTCTGACTATAATCAGGTTATACGCTGTCATAATATGAGGAAGAATTAACACCCAGTAATTATTGTATAATCCATAAGAACGTAACGTCAAAAAATAAGGAACTTTAGGAGCAGCAAACACCATAGTAAATACCACAAATAACATAATATATTTGGACGGTCGGAATTCTGTTTTCGACAACGGATATGCCATTAAAACATTTAGTAATAATGCTATCGCCACACCCAACACTGTGGAAGAAACCGAAATCAAGAAAGGCATCCATATTTTTCCTTTCATAAAAAGATATTTCCAGGAATCAAACGTAAATCCTACCGGTAATAAATTAATCTGATTCATCTGTGATGCCGTTTTGGAGCTCAAGGATACTGCAGCCTCAGAAATAAGTGGGATGGCCGTAATAACGGCAAACAATATTAGAATCAAGCTAATTACAAACCCAAAGATTTTATCGTTTGCAGATTCCCGTACATGTGATTTTTTCGTATAAGCCTTCATTACCACAATCCTCCGTCTTCTGAAACTTTATTTGCAATTTTATTGAAAGTAACTACCATAAACAGACCTACTACCGACTGGAACAATCCTACCGCTGTTGCGAAACTGTATTGTGCCTGTTGAATTCCGACACGGAAAACATACGTATCAAAAATATCTGCCACTGAATAAGTCATTGGTGTGTATAAATTATATACTTGATCAAATCCAAGTGTTAAAAAGCTTCCGATGTTCAAAAGTAAAAGTGTAAGCACCGTAGGCACTAAAAGAGGAAATGTAATGAATTTCATTTTCTGGAATCGCGACGCACCATCAATAGAAGCTGATTCATACAAACTCGGATCCATTCCGCTAATTGCCGCCAGATATACTACCGTACCCCAGCCAGATTCTTTCCATATCGTAGAAAGAACATAAATAGGACGAAACCAGCTTTCTTTCTGCATTACCAGTAAGGGAGACATTCCCAGAAATTCTCTTACGTTATTAAACAGTCCACCAATGCCAAAAATATCGAATACCAGTCCTCCTACCACTACCCAGGATACAAAATATGGGATACAAATAATCGTCTGTATTCCCTTTTTCACCTTAGCATTTCGTAGTTCATTTAACATCAATGCCAAAATGACGGGAACCGGAAATGTCAAAACAGTCTTCAGCAATCCCAGAACAACCGTATTTCTGAGGATTTTGTAAAAATCCGGATATGTAAACAGCTTTTTAAAATTAGTCAATCCACACCATGCACTATCCCAAATTCCTTTATATGCAGAATAATCTTTAAATGCGATTACGCTACCAAGCATAGGAATATACTTAAACATAACAAGATATATAATTCCAGGCAACATCATCACATAATAAGGCCAGTTTCTTTTAAAATGCTCCTTTAAATTACCGGATCCAGCCTCCGTTCTTTTCATTTTTGTTTTTCCCATAAACTCACTCCTGTCTTCTTTCTTTTTGGAATGATTTCATTTTAACATTTGTGTTTTTTTTGAAAATATGAGAATTTTAGTGATTGCTATGGTTTTTTTTAGAATTTGACACAAAAAAACCTCAGCAGATTTCTCTACTGAGGTCTTCTTAGCAGGTCAACCCCTGCTTCGCAGGGCTACAAGGATTCGAACCTTGAAATGACGGAGTCAGAGTCCGTTGCCTTTTTTAGCGCTATTCCCGTAATAACAAGGCTTCCACAGATTGTCCTGTTCGGAATTGACCTATGAATTGACCTATCGCTCTCAAAACAGCCCTTTTTGTACCAAGTAATCCTTCACCAGTTCGACAACTTCTTTTGCTACGTCGATCTGCTCCAGGGCATCTTCCCTACTCGCAATATAAAAGGTATCATAATCACTCTTATGACGGATAACCTCCAACCGGGATATTTTTCTTCCTATCTCTCTGGGGAAGATTTCCTTGTTGACATAATTTTTGTTAAAGTATCCCAACGTGTCCTTGTGCTTTTTAAATGCAATCGGCTCCATCGCCAATACTGCATCTATCGCATGATAGCAGGAATAGTACGCTCTGTTATTGGCTGCCTTATATTTTCCAGCCTCTAATAGGATTTCTGCGGTTTCCAGGTCATCTTTTGCCTGCTCCCATTTATACCTTGCCACATCCGCAAAAGTTCCTTCCGATTCCGATTTGTTCAAATAACTACCCCCTCTTTCTCCACATTGCGGTAAAACATATCCGCATTCTTCCAGTAGTCGAAGTGATCCTTGCTCTGCACTACCGGCATGATATCCGTCTCATGCTCATTATTGAAGTCATAAGTAATATCGCAGATCTTTCTTTCCAAGGGGCTTACATTGTCCACATTCGCATCCACCAATACCATGACATCCACATCTGAATCCGGGCGAAAATCTCCTCTCGCATACGATCCGTATAGAATAACCTTTTTTACTCTGTCATCCGTAACCTTTTCCAGTTCCTCCCGATAAATCTTCAATAAATTTTCAAGTTGCTGCGGCATTACCTACACCTTCTTTCCATTCATAATATGTGCCGTTTCCTATAATCATAGTACCACAAGCCTCTCATTTTCTCAATGGCTGCCCTATGATATTTTCTGTGTCCGCCTTTGAACAGGTACTGGTACAATCTGCGTCACCTTCCCCTCGGAAATAATCTTTTTTCTGACAGCAATATAATATTTTTCTGTAGTAGCCTCAGAATCACCGATGTAAGAAGCAATCTGTTTAATTGGTGCTCCATTATCATACATATCTGTTGCCAAAGTTCGTCGAAGTACATGAAGACTGCCTCCCAATTCCTCGAGATCTGCTGCTCGATAAATTGCTTCAGCTCGATGTTCCAGGTTGGTTACCGTATTGCACGCACCCGTTTTGGTGGGAGTGACAAAATCCTCTATATCAACACACGGCGATTCTTTATAGATCAAGCAGAGTATCTCCAGCGCCTTATCTGTAAGACTAGTCTTTACTGTCAACGCATCAACAAAGCTAAGAAACAGCTTTTTCCGCATGACCTTTTATCAAAGCTCCAGCAAATAGCCCCTTTCGAAAACACCATATAGGGGCTGATCCTGTCACCCCTGATAATGTATTCGTTGGGAAGTTTAGCCAATATCCATACTCTTCTACCCTCCGACAAACTGCCGGCTGTCTCATATCTAACTCCTGCACCCAACAGCCCATCGGTAAAGGCAAAAGCATCTTCATTCTGAATTACGGTATATCGGTCTGTTACTACTCCCAAAAGCTTGTCATCTTTGTCACGAATATTAGCAAAATATCCCGGAACCGGGCTTCCATCATAAGTTGTCAGCGGTTTCTGCACCACGTGCCAATCTAATCCAGCCTTCGTTAAAGCTTCTTTGGATGTCAATGCCTCTGCCACCCTTATTCCTAATCCGTGCCATGGTTTTTCTCTTGTGTAAAACATAGTTTCTACATTTGCTGCCATATCATTTCTCTCCTTTCGTTCCAGCAATTACAACCACTTGCCATATCTTTACTTCGCAAATGTCTGTCCGTATAATCAAATTCTTTTGCAAGCTCCTGCAGGTTCGTACCATCATAACGACGTTTCACTTCTCCTGCTACATAATCCGCCTTGTAGAATCTCTTCGGAAAGGTGACCTGTTGCCCACGGAACTCTTCAAATATCAGTTCTGTATCCTCCGGTCCTACCAAATCCATAAGGGTTCTATAAATGTCTGCTGCTCCCTCCTTGTGTCTTTTTTGATCGTTCATGTACATTACCTTCTCTCATAAATTATCTGGTCTTATCCCACCTCAATTCCGATAATATCATTGAGTATTGCTTATCATAGGATAAATTATAGCGTATCCTCATTGTGTTCTCATTTGAGATTCTGTTGCATTTTCTCCTTGTCTTTTTCACTTTTTTTCGACAAAATAGGGCAAAAACCGAAATTTTTGCCCTTAGAACCGTCATATTCATTTTTTACTCAAAACCATTACCTATGAATTGACTTATCCATAAGTAAATTTTCAGCTTGCTCCGCAGAAATCAGTATACATCTTCCGCCTCGTTCTATAATGCTTCATTACTCGCTTCCTAAATCTGCTTATTCATAATTCCTGTAAATCCAATATTTTCCGGACACGAAAAAACCTCAGTAGATTTCTCTACTGAGGTTCCTATTCGCAGGTTAACTCCTGCTTCGCAGGGCTACAAGGATTCGAACCTTGAAATGACGGAGTCAGAGTCCGTTGCCTTACCGTTTGGCGATAGCCCTATGTCGTTTACTTGATGAAGTATACACTATCTGTTCCCATTTTGCAATACCCAATTTAAAAAAATTTTAAAAAATATATGAAATTAGAACAATTTCCGTAAAATCATCGCGTAAACACCGTGATATAGGGATAGTCCTTCCTTTCTGCCGGCTGGAAATCCTCCATCAACCAGTTCCAGATAAAGCTGTTCTCTCCTTCCTGGGCAATATCTCCATAACAGCTTTCAAATACCACCACATCCGGATATCTGTCCGGATTGATCTTCCAGTAGTCCAACAGACGCTCATCATAGATCATGGAGCAGATCGTATCGGGGGATGCCTGCTTATGTTCTCCGAGCATACAATAGAACTGGGACGGTCCCACATAAAGCACGGTACTGCCGTCCGGCACGGCCTCCGGCCATACAGCCAGATTATTGTTGTAACGGTATGCAGTCATATAATCCGTGAGGATTCCGGCGCGTAATCCCTCTCTGTTGATGCCACGCACATTTTGAATCACATAGGCATGATATTCCTGGGATCCCAGAATCAGCCATGTATAGGAAAATGCATTCCCAAGCACAAGGATCAGGCACAGGATCTGAATTGCCTTCTTTCCTGCGGTGTTTTCCTTCTGCCAGTAGTCTCCCAGACATACCAGTCCGGCCACTGCTCCCATAATGAGATAGGTGACCAGCAGCATCGGTCCCCAGTTAGACAACAGAAGTACCGAAAAATAATTGACAAATGCCAGTAGGATCAGTTCATAGAACAGCCTTTCCGTTTTGTCTCTGCGCAGATAGGTATAACATCCCGTCAGGGATACTGCCATCAGCAAAAGCTGCGGGTAAATTGCATTAAAGGAACTGAACAGCCAGAACCAGATCTGGATCAGAAATACAATTACGAAAAACAGCATGCCCGGAAGCTGTAGCAGTCCGGGAAGTTTTTTCTTCCACACTTTCTCTATAAACCATCGGATTCCCAGAGACACCAGCAGGGCACACAGAAGGATCATGGCCATCTCTCCCAGGCTTGACCCCCATCCCAACAATTTTTCTCCCACAGTAGTCTGATGGGACCCCTCTCCCAGGATCTCGCCTGCCATCTCCAACATTTTCTGCGGTGTCATATAACTCAGAAGATATGTAAACATTACTGCCGCACTTGCCACACAGGGCAGTACATAAGCACAGAGTTCTTTCCATTTTTTCTCTGATCTGCGCACCAGCAGAAATACCAGGCAGCACAAAAATACCAGTACCATACTGGGATAAGCCAGCACATCACAGGTCATGAATATACCTGCCAGCACCAGCCACCGCAGCTCTCCTGCTGTCTGTCTGCCCTCGGAGTCCTTCGCTCCGAAGTATCTCAGAAGGCACAGCACCATAAGTGCAAAGAACCAGTTATGAAGATTAGAATACTCCGGAATAAAAATGGACTTGGGTGTTGTCACATAGTAGAGAAGCCCCATCAGTGCTGCCACATTCTCATCCATCTGCGGCACCGTCCTGCGGATCGTCTTATATAGAAAGACGCTGACGCACGCCTGGATTGGGAAAAATACGAGCCGTAAAAATAGATTCAGATAATTCACTCCACCGGTCAGCATCACAAACAGCCTGATAAAAACTGCCGTAAAAATGGCGGAAGTCTGGTGTGGCTCCCACATTTCAAGCAGCAGCCGGTCTCCCATGGCAAGACGATAGCCCACCATAATACCATAGCCTTCGTCCGTATCAGCACCAATAAATAAATTTTTTGCTGTATATGCAATGATTGCAAGAATACAGATAATTTTCCAGAATTTCTTATTTTTCAGTATATTTTTCATCATGCAGTTATCATAACACAGGATTTTCCCCATAGCAATGACAAGAAACATACATAACTGCAAAACGAGGCCCACCGTCCTGCGGCAAGCCCCGTTTTTATTCAACACAATGAGAGAAACGTATGATGGTATTTTACAATGCTGTTTATACTTCAAAGATCAGATCACCATAGGCAGGTACTGGCCATACCTTCTTGTCAACCATCATCTCCAGTTCATCTACGGGAGTTCTCAGGTCATCCATTGCGGTATGTACCACATCTTTATAGAAGAAAGCAAGCTTCTTGGGATCTTCGATGCCTGCTGCCTCAGCCAGCTTATCCTCCAGAGCAGTCTCTGCAGCCTGTGCCTCAGCCAGCTTCTCGGAAATGCTCTTCAGTACAGTGGTCTGTACGGTTGCATCCGCACCTGCACTCTTAACAGCCAGTACGGTATCCGCCAGAGTCCTGGTATACCCCATAACTGCGGGAATGTACTGCTTCTTCGCCATATCTACCATGGTCAGAGCTTCGATGTTGATGGTCTTGGAGTAGGTCTCATACAGAACCTCCTCGCGGGATTCCAGCTCAGCTTTGGTGAAGATACCGAACTTCTCGAACAGTTTGATAGACTTCTCGGTGGTCAGGGTCTCGGAAGCCTCTACCATGGACTTGATGTTGGGAAGTCCTCTTCTGGCTGCCTCTTCTACCCACTCCTCAGAATAGCCGTTGCCGTTGAAGATGATTCTCTGATGCTCGGTCAGGTACTTCTTGATCAGATCGTGTACGGCAATATCGAAATCGTCTGCTTTCTCCAGAATGTCTGCTGCCTCGCAGAAAGCTTCTGCAACGATAGCGTTCAGAGTGGTGTTGGGGCTGGCGATGGAGTCTGCACTACCTACCATACGGAACTCAAACTTGTTGCCGGTGAAAGCAAACGGTGAAGTTCTGTTACGGTCGGTGGCATCCTTATCCAGATCCGGCAGAGTGGATACGCCGGTCAACAGTTTACCGCCCTGGATGGAATGAGTAGCATCACCGGTCTCAACCAGCTGCTTTACCACATCCTCCAGCTGCTCGCCCAGGAATACGGAAATGATGGCAGGGGGTGCCTCGTTAGCTCCCAGTCTGTGATCGTTGCCGACATCGGATGCACTCTGACGAAGCAGATCTGCATGGGTATCTACGGCTTTCAGGATACATGCCAGTACTAACAGGAACTGGATGTTCTCGTTAGGAGTATCGCCGGGATCCAACAGGTTGACACCGTTATCGGTTCCCAGGGACCAGTTGTTATGCTTACCGGAACCGTTCACTCCGGCGAAAGGCTTCTCATGCAGCAGGCAGGTCATACCGTGACGTCCTGCTACTTTCTTCATGGTCTCCATAACCAGCTGGTTATGATCTACCGCAATGTTGGCGGTCTCATAAATAGGAGCCAGCTCGTGCTGTGCGGGAGCCACTTCGTTATGCTGTGTCTTGGCGGTTACGCCCAGCTTCCACAGTTCAATGTTCAGATCCTTCATGAAAGAACCGATTCTCTCGCGGATAGTACCGAAGTAATGATCCTCCAGCTCCTGTCCCTTGGGTGCGGGTGCACCGAACAGGGTACGTCCTGCGAAGATCAGGTCTTCACGCTTTAAGTATTTGTCTCTGTCTACCAGGAAATATTCCTGCTCCGGTCCCACGCTAGCTACGACCTTGGTAGCTTCGGTATTGCCGAACAGTCTTACGATACGCAGTGCCTGTGTGCTGACTGCTTCCATGGAACGAAGAAGCGGTGTCTTCTTATCCAGTGCCTCACCCTTGTAAGAACAGAATGCAGTGGGAATGCAGAGGATCACGCCGGTTGCATCCTCTTTCAGGAATGCGGGAGAGGTGATATCCCATGCAGTATAGCCTCTTGCCTCGAAGGTAGCTCGTAAGCCTCCGGAGGGGAAGGAAGATGCATCGGGCTCGCCCTTGATCAGCTCCTTACCGGAGAACTCCATGATCATCTTGCCATACTCATCGGGATGGGTTACGAATGCATCGTGCTTCTCTGCGGTGATACCGGTCAGAGGCTGGAACCAGTGGGTATAATGGGTGGCACCGTTCTCGATGGCCCAATCCTTCATTGCCTTTGCTACAACATCAGCGGTGGCCAGAGACAGCTCTCCTCCGTGATCAATGATCTTCTTCACTTCTTTGTATACGCTCTTGGGTAATCTTTCCCTCATCTTACCCAGAGTGAATACCTTACTGCCAAAGATTTCTTCCACGTTTAATACTTCACTCATCTTCGTTTCCTCCTTATTCTTGCTATTTTCCATGCTTTCTGCGACTATTCCGTGCTGACTATTCAGAACCTCCATTCGCAAAATCGTCTCTACGAGACTTTCCTGAGCAACAAGTTTACTTGTTGTTTGCTCATTTGAGGTTACTTCGCCGAATAAATATTGACACATATTTTTACGGCTCTGAATAGTCACAAAAAAAGGCGCTACACTTCCTAGTGTAAACGCCTTCGTTTCGCATTGAAAAATATTAACTTGTGAGGATCGCTCCTCTATGGCTCATTACTATACAACAGATTTTTTTTGATTGCAATACCTTTTTTTAAGTTTTTCTCAGATTCTAATTTCTGCTCATAGTGCGGTGCCTCTTTCGTATATTCCAACGAATAGCTTCCCATGCCAGCGTGAAGTCTATCCGCAGGAATATACGGACGAACGGTAGCCTAATTTTTACATTTAATACAATGGACACCGCACAGTAACTTTCCCACCGGGCGGTCTGCCTGCTCTTCCCTGCCATTCACGATAATGCCCGCATACGTTTTGTCCGGCAAAAACTCTGCTTCGCAGCCAAACGGAACCGTAATGTCATATCGAATCCCATCGCCCGTCCACTGCCATTCCACGCGGTATGTCCCGTAGACAGATTCATATTCCGCCCGGGCAAACTGCAGCCTCCGGTCAGGCTGTGGAGCGATACGCACCTTCCGAAAGCCGGGAGCTTCCTCCAACGGATTCAGTCCACAGACCATGCGGTAAATCCATTCCATGATGACGCCGTAAGCATAATGGTTTAAGCTGTTCATGCCTGTACTGCTGATGCTGCCGTCCTCAAGGAGAGAGTTCCACCGTTCCCAGATCGTCGTTGCGCCTAGATTGACCTCGTAGAGCCAGCCCGGGTAGTCCTCATTGAACAACAGGTCATACGCCATGGATGTCAGCCCCACCTGTGACAGTGCCCTGCATAGATACGCTGTTCCAACAAAACCAGTCGACAGATGGTTGTTGTTGTTTTGCAACAGCTCCTTCAGATGTCCTGCCGCCATTTTCATCTCAGACTCTTCAAAAATCTGGAAGCAGATTCCAAGCGCATATGCTGTCTGGGTATGCACCGTCAGTGTCCCATCTGCCTGCACATACTTTGTGCGAACTGCCTCCCTTACCGCAGCAGAAATTTCGGAATAATATTCCGCCTCCTCATGTTTGCCGAGGACGGATGCCGCCTTTGCGGTCAGCCCAGCCGAATGCATGTAATAAATGGATGCCACCAGATAGCAGTCTGTCCCTCCGGTGCGGTTGTCTCCCTCAACATCCAAAGAGAGCCAGTCCCCAAAATGAAAGCCACATGTCCACAGCCTTTTCGCACCGCAGTACACCCTGTCCATATGGATAATAAAATCCACCCACTGCTTCATGTTGTCATACTGTTCGCTTAAAAAACCGCGGTTTCCATAAAATAGATATAGGTTCCACGGGATCACAGTTGCTGCGTCACCCCAGACACTGGCTCCCGCTTCACCCCACACATTTTCTGACAGATCAAACTCCGGTTCCCCGTTTTTAATCCGCCCAAGAGTCAGCACATCCGGCACAACATAGGGTACTGCCCCCCGCTTTTCCCATTGCTCGACGCACATATCCCTGAGGTATTTCCGGAAAAATGTCGGGGTCTGCATATGGAAACATGCCGTCCCACTGAAAATCTGTGCATCTCCCGTCCATCCAAGACGTTCGTCACGCTGGGGACAGTCCGTGGGAATATCGAGAAAATTGTCCTTTTGGCTCCATTTCGTATTTTGGATCAGGCGGTTGACCTTCTCATGGGAGGTCTCAACCCAGCCAGTTTCCGCAAGGTCGGAATACAGTGTCCACGCCTCAAAATCATCCACATTCGAGGCATCCACTCGCATACCTGTCACCTTGACATAGCGGAAGCCGTAAAACGTAAAATGTGGGCGCGTAAACTGTCTCTTCCCATTAGCGATAAAGGTATATTCTGCACGCGCCGTACGGAGATTGTCACGGTAAAACACACCGTCCTGCAAGACCTCTCCGTATTGCAGAATGACCCTTCTGCCTTCCGGCCCACTGCCGTAAAATGCGACCCAGCCCGTGATTTCCTGCCCAAAATCAAGTATCGTCTCTCCAGTTCTGGTCGTAATGATCTCTTTCACCTTCAGGATCTCGTGCCTTTTGACCGCTGTCCCTACCATTGCCGAGAGCTTCCCTGCGGGGGCCTCGGTGCGAACCGCATATAGCTGCAGTCTAGGCGGCACTTTCTCGATGCTTTGCTCCATACGTGCATCGTACATCTCGCCATCGTAGATGCCGGAGATGATCACCGGGGATTTCAGTGCAAGCCAGTCTGTCCCCGATGCGATGACTTTCGGCGCACTACCGCCCTCCCACAGGTACAAATCCAATAGAAGTTGCATCTGTGCACCATAGTAGTTGCGTAGCTGCCCCTTGTTGAGATACCCAAATTTCCCCATGTACCAACCGTTTCCCATATACACGTCAATACGGTTTTCCCCAGCTTTCAGCAATCCTCCGACATCATAGGTCTGATACTGAATCCAGTAACGGTAATCGGTAAAATAAGGGGTCAGATATTCGTCACCGACCTTTTTCCCATTGAGATAGACCTCGTACAGTCCGAGCCCACAGATGTACATCCTGGCAGTCATTTCCGCAAGTCTCGCTTCTTCCAACGTAAAGGTCTTTTGAAAAAGAGGATGAATCTCCGTGGAAAAAGGTGCCGTGATCCATTCGCCGTACCAGTCTTCCGCTGGGTGTCCACCCTCGAAATACGCCGTGTCGCTTACCGCACTGTCCCCGGTATCGTCCGTCACCGTGACCTGCCAGCAGTAACGCCGCCCAGGGGAAAGTTTTACCTTTGGCATATAATAGCACTCGGCAAGCGCAAGCTCCCCGCTCGTATAGCAGCAGTGTTTAAAATTATCATCCTCCGCAATGCGGATCTGTACCGTTTTTTGGAAATGCCCACCGGCTTCCCTTACCTTCCAACTCAGTGTGATTCCTTCCAAATCAATTCCTATGGCATTTTTCTGATAGTTTGTTTTGAGATCATATATTTTCATGCTGTTTCGCTTCGTTCTCCGTTCTCTAGGGTTTTTTGTATCGCCCAGTTCCATTCGCTGCGGTATTTTTCCACCATCTCTTCCGGCATGGTATTTTTATAACTCTTCCGTTTCAGTTTTTCAAAGATACTTTTCTGATAAAGCCCGATTGCCAGCCCTGCTGCATAAGCCGCACCAATCCCGGACAGTTCCTCCGCCTCAGGGACAAGCACCCGACTGCCGCACAGATCACTCTGCATCTGCATCAGATATGCATTTCTCGTGGGGCCACCATCGACACGAAGCTGTGTCACCCTGAGAGAGGTATCCTTCTCCATCACCTTGACGATGTCCGTGATCTGCTGTGCGATGCTGACTAACGCTGCCCTTGCGATTTCCCTTTTCCCGGTGATTCTCGTCATGCCGAGGATTGCAGCTCTCGCCTCGCTATCCCAGTAGGGCGCTCCCAACCCGGTAAATGCGGGGACGATGCAGGTCATGTCCTCGGGATTCGCCTCCATCGCCAGACCTTCCACCTCGCTGTCGCACTCAATGAGCTGCAGGTTCTTTTTCAACCAGGTAATCAGTGCTCCGGTATAGTTAAGGTTTCCCTCGAGAACATAGGACAACCTTCCGCCAACCTTGAAACCGACCGAGCTGACAAGCCCATTTTTGCTGAACACCGGTGTCTCCCCCACATTCATCATGATTGAGGAGCCCGTGCCGTAGGTTGCCTTGAGCATTCCCTTCTCGAGACATCCCTGTCCAAACAACGCAGCATGCGAATCGCCCATCACTGCATGGATTGGAATCGGCTGCGGAAGCAATCCACCAAGATCGGTCTCTCCAAAGCAGGCATCGGAATCCACAATCTCCGGCAGGCATTGCATCGGAATCCCGAAAATATCGCAGAGCTCCCGGTCAAAGTTGCCTGTCTTTAAACCAAACAGTTGCGTCCGAGATGCATTGGAATAGTCGGTCAGGAAGCGCCCTCCGGTCAGTCGAAACACGAGATAGCTGTCGATCGTCCCAAGACAGAGGCGCCCCTGTGCGAGAAGTTCCTGTACTTTCGGTTCATTTTTCAGAAGCCATGCAAATTTCGCCGCCGGAAAATAAGGTGACAAGGGGATGCCTGTCTTTTCCCGCACGATATTGCCGCAAGCGGAAAGCTCCCTGCAAAGCCCTTCTGCCCTACGGCACTGCCATACGACGGCATAGCCCACAGACTCCCCGGTTGCGTGGTCCCATGCGACCGAGGTCTCTCGCTGGTTGCTGATTGCAAGCGCCGCAATCTGCGTGGGATCCACGCTGGAGTTTCGGATCAGCTCCCCCAAAAGTGCCATCGTGTTCCGATAAATTTCCTCTGCGTCATGTGACACCCAGCCTTCGTCACTGATGATCTGGCGGTGGGACTTGTCCCTGCGCAAAAGCATGCGGCCCGTGCCGTCAAGCAGAAAGGCTTTCGTCCCCTGTGTGCTCTGGTCGATACTTATAATATATCTGTTATTTACGGATTTTGTAATATCTTTTTGCATTTTCTTGCGATTCCTTCCGAATTGAGCCCATAATAGTCAAATACCTGCTGAGAATTTCCTGTAATTACCGGCGCATCCGGCAGAGAGAGATTCTTCACAAGCTTTGGGCAGTTCGCTGCGACCGCCTGGCTGACCATACTTCCCAGACCACCGAACGCCACATGCTCCTCGACCGTCACGACCGCCTTTGCCTTCTGTGCATAGGCAAGCAGCGTCTCCTGATCCAGGGGCTTCACGCAGTACATATCGAGCACTGCCACGGAGATTCCCTGCCCGGAAAGCTTCTTCGCCGCCTCATAGGCAGGACGCACCATCTCTCCGCAGGCTACAAGCAGCACATCGCTGCCTTCGCACAGTACAGTCGCTTTGTCCATCTGAAACGGGCAGTTTTCCCCAGTGTAAATATCCTCAACCGGATTGCGTCCCACACGGATATAAGCAGGCTTTTCGTCCTGCAGCAGCGCCTCAATCAGCTTTTTCGTCTGGAAGCGATCGGACGGCAGGTAGACACGCATATTCGGCAGTGCCGCCATTGCTGCGATATCCTGTGAGGAATGGTGGCTCATGCCAAGTGCGCCATAACTGACACCGCCACTGATACCGATAAGCTTTACGTTCGTGTTGGAATATGCCACATCAATCTTCGCCTGCTCATAGCTTCTCGTTGTCAAAAAGCACGCCGGGGATGCCGCATAGGGCTTTTTCCCACATTTTGCCATGCCAGCGGAAATGCTTACTAGATCCTGCTCAGCAATGCCAATCTCCACCGCCTGCTCTGGATAGGCATCAAAAAACGGTGCAAGGGATGCCGAGCCTCTGGAGTCGCTGCACAATACTGTAATATCATGATCCGTCTGTGCATACTCCATAAGCACGTCACAGATCACTTTTCTATTCGCTGTTTTATTCATTGCAGTACGCTCTCCTTTCTCTCGCAGAAATCTGCGGAAATCTGTTGATATTCCTCCTGTGTCGGCACTTTGTGATGCCACTGTGCCTTGTTCTCCATGACAGCGGAGCCGCTACCCTTTACTGTGTTGGCAATGACCATGGTCGGCTTCCCTTTCGTCGCCTGCGCCTGCTCATAGGCAGCCTTCAGTTGCTCCACATCGTTTCCATCCTTCACGACAATGACGTTCCAGCCAAATGCCTGAAACTTTGCCGCAAGCTCCTCGAGCTGCATCACATCCTCGGTACTGCCGGAAATCTGAAGCCCATTTCTGTCGACGGTCGCACAAAGGTTATCCAGTCTGTAATTTGCCGCTGCCATCGCAGCCTCCCAGACGGAGCCTTCCGCCAGCTCGCCGTCACCCATGACAGTATACACGCAGCTCGGACGATTGTCCTTTTTCGATGCCAGCGCCATGCCTACCGATACAGGCAGTCCGTGTCCGAGAGAACCGGAGTTCATCTCAATCCCAGGAAGTTTATTGTTCGGATGCCCAATGAACGGGGATCCAAACCTGCTGAACTTCTCAAGCACCTCCTCAAGCGGAAAAAATCCCTTCGCCGCCAGCACCGCATAGAGTGCCTCCACGGAATGCCCCTTGCTTAAGACAAAATAGTCTCTATCGGGGTCTGTCCGGTTCTCAGGGGAAATGTTCATAATATCAAAATATAATACGGACAAAATATCAATGACACTCATGTCGCCGCCGATGTGACCGCCGTTTCCAGCCATCACTATATCGAGGATATTCTGTCTCAGTTCATAAGTCTGTGCCTTTCGCTTGTTCATAGCTTTGCTGTACCTTCTTTCTGTTAACTATTAAGCCTTCCTGCCCGAAAATCTGGTGTCGTTTTCACCCCGGAGGTAAGCTCTGACCTCCTCCTCGATCGGGTCATACAGATCCGGCTGTACGCCGATGTATTTGCATGATTCGTACAATACCGGGATGACATTTTTATGGATACCAACACAGTGATGGATGTAAGGGCCCTCCACGAGCTTTGCCTCGAGACGCTTGAGGTTTTCGACCTCGACCCACAGGTATGTCCCCTTTGTGTAGGGTCCATTGATGCCCTTCGCCTCGCCGAGCAGCAGGGAGTACTCACCATTGTCACCATCGAATCTGCACAATGTCACATCGCCATGCTTTGCCTCTGCCGCCACTGCCCCAGGATAATCAAAGGCGAGCGGATAGCAGATTGAGGGCTTTTCTCTTGCGACGGAAATCGGCCAAGGACCACAATGCTGCAATAGTTCGCCGTTGTCATCCTCGGGATGGCGCACTGTCCAGTCTGCGAAGAAGCTTCTCGTGTCATCGGCCGCTGCCGCTTCTGCAAGCACTGCGGTAATCGCACCGTGGATATCGGTCTCACACACGGTTGGGATGCCCTCCTCATTTAACAGGGAGTTCGCCGCACATGGCATAATGCCGATTTCCGACTGCAAGGCATTCCAGCACTGGATTGCAATCGCATTGCAGCCGTACTGCTTTGCCATTCGTTTCATAGCCACCTTGAGCGCCGCTACCTGTTCGAGCTCTCCATCGGAAATCTGGATATTCATTTTTTCCCTACAATAAGCGGTAACTTCCTCCACCTCCGTTTTTTCTGCAAGCGCCTGCTTCACATTCTGTAACAGTTCTGGCATTGGCACGGGAGCTAACTGGATGTTAAATTTCTCTAAAAGCTCGCCCTCGTTACACATCGTCGACCAGAAGTCAAATGGTCTTGGTGCGATCTGCAAAATCCTCGTGTTGCGGAATACCTTGACCACGTTACAGACCTTAAGGAAATCTCGCACGCCGCGCTCGAACTCTTTGTCCTCGAGATTGCAATTGTTAATGTAGGTAAAAGGAACCCGAAAACGTCTTAGCACTTTTCCTGTCGCAAATAACCCGCACTGGCTGTCCCTGGGTCTGACACCATTCTCATCCGGACATTCATCCCGGGGACCCCACAAAAGCACCGGAACCTGTAGGTCTTTCGCCAGTCTTGCGCACTCATACTCCGTCCCGAAATTCGTATGGGGCAGGAACAGACCGTCCACCTTCTCCCTTCGAAATTTCTCAGTCATCTTGATTCGTCCTTCTTCGTCATAGAGAAGTCCCTCGCTGTTGATATCATCAATATCTACAAACGTAATGCCCATCTGTCTGAGCTTTTCTCTCGTCCTATTGGCATATTCTACTGCTGCCGGTGCAGAGAAGATACTTCTTCTGGTAGGTGCAAATGCTAATTTTATGTTCATCTCCATATTACCTCCAATACAATATTGAATTATTGATTTAATTATACTTAATTATTCAATAACTGTCAATTATAAATCATTAAATAATTAAGCCACTATTTTAATTATTATTTAAAAATGAAACATATAAGAAATTAATTGACTTTTTCTATTGTTAGCAACAGTTTTTTCCTCGTTTATCTTGACGTGATTTTAAAAATAATTTAAAATGAATTAAATTAAATAATTCAATCAAATAAAGTAAATGGGTGATAATTATGTCTATATCTGCAAAAGAACTTGCACAAAAGTTAAATGTATCTGCTGCGACAGTCTCCATGGTCCTGAATCACAAAAGTGGGATCAGCACTGTCACCAAAGAAAAAATCCTGTCCGGGGCAAAAGAATACGGTTTTGATTTGTCGAGATATTATTCTTACGCAGAATCCCCACAGAATATCTGCTTTATCAACTACAAGAAGACTGGTAAGGTCGTAACCGACACGCCCTTTTTCTCAGAGCTGACAGAGGGCATCAGTAGTGCCTGCAAGGCAAACAATATCAATCTGAGCATCAACTATATCTACGGCACCCAGCCGGTCATTCCACAGCTCCAGTTTTTGGACAGTCAGGAATGCAGTGGCATCCTGCTGCTTGCGACGGAAATGGAGCGAGAGGATTTTGCCCCTTTCCTGTCATTGCCTTATCCCCTGATGATCCTCGACTGCTATTATGACGATCTTCAGCTCGACACAGTTTTGATCAACAATATCCAGGGCGCTTTCCTCGCCACCACGCACCTTGCACATCAAGGTTTTCAGAAGATTGGCTATCTGAAATCCTCTCAACGCATCGCCAATTTCGAGGAGCGCGCAGACGGCTATTACAAGGCTCTCCGTTGCTCAAATATCAAGAAAAACAGCGACTACGTCCTGTCCCTTGCACCGACGATGGAGGGTGCTTATACAGACATGCAAAGTTATCTGTCACAAAACACCCCACTGCCAGAGGCATATTTTGCGGACAATGATCTGATCGCCGCAGGTGTAATGCGTGCGTTGCAGGAAGCCGGTATCCGTATCCCACAGGACGTCTCGATCATCGGCTTTGATGACATCCCAATCTGCAGCTTTCTTACCCCCGCACTCTCCACAATGAGCGTACAGAAGCATGATCTCGGCGTTATTGCCATTGAGCAGCTGCTAAACAAGCTAAACACGCCCTCACAGACCCCAATCAAACTAGAACTTTCTACCCGGTTGGTCTGCCGCAACAGTGTTCTCTTGAAACCATTCTAACCACCTTAATGTAGTTCTTACGGAGCACTAAAAAACTCCTCCAATCCTAACATAAAGGAATCGGAAGAGCTTTTTAGTGTCTCTTTGTCTCTCTATTTTAATTTCCGGACTTCTGTGCAAACAGCGCAAGCTTTGAGAAAAGATCCTCCAAAATCAGCCGACTGTCTATGGATTTGTAGACACGGATCGGTGGATTTAACCCCGTCTGCACATAGGTCATATTGTCTGTAATCAGAGGTGCCTGCACCCAGTCATAGCAAAATCTGTGCTCATAGAGAATCAATCCGATCGCTGGATTGTCACCGAGTACCCAGGTCTCACCGGTGCGAAACGCACTATGACGGGGTCCGTCCTCGTGTGCATGCACATCAAGCTGTTCGAGCAGATAGCTTCCGATTTTGCCACAAGGTGCTACCTTATACTCCAATTCTGCGAGGCTGACCGGCATCATCTCATAGACATCCTTCGGCACCTGCCATAAGTCGATTCCACTGGCAAACACGATTCTTGCAGCGATAATGTCGTTGCCCAAATTGAACTCCGCCCCACCATTCGGATATCTGCCGCCTCCAATCCAGATTGCAGTCAGGCGTCCCCTGATTCTCGGCTCCATGAGATAAGCGCTTGCCAGATCGGTCAACGGTCCTAAAAAGGTGACATATAGGTGTCTGTCATCGTCCTTCATCGCTTCCTCGATGATCAGCTTTGCACCTTCGCTTACCACAGGCTCGGTCGGACTGGTCAGCGCATGCTCGCCGCCATGATAGATCATGCCCGTCTTGTCAAAGCACATCTTGTCGAAAATCGTCTCGAGTTCCCGGTAACTTCTCTTCATCGCATCCGGCACACGGTCGGTTCCGAAATGTGCTGCGATAAATCCCACATTTTCAAACTTCGGACTTAATAGCGCCTGCACTACAGCAAACTGGTCATCCGCCTCATTTTTTGCATCCGTATCCACAATGATGCGGACAATCTTTTCCTCCGGGACATCAAATTTGTAATTTGCGTATCTCATATACTACCTCTCTTCTGTGTTGCGAATCAACCCTTAACTGCACCGTTTGTCAGACCTGCTACAAAGTATTTCTGGAAATAGCTGAACACTACCATAACAGGAATCGTAACCATGCAGATGCCTGCGGTGTACTGTCCCCACTCCACGCCCATCTCCGTCTTGAAGTTCAGTAGTCCTACAGTCAGCGTCTTGATCGTAGCGCTTGAGGAGGTTGCGATGTTCGCCCACATCAGCTCACCCCAGTTGCCTACAAAGGCAAATACGACTACGGTTGCTATTGCTGGTTTTACCAGTGGAAGCATGATGTAGAGGAAGTTCTGGAACTCGGTACATCCATCAATTCGTCCGCTCTCGATCAGTTCCTGCGGCATGGTGTCAAAATACTGCTTCATGATATAGATGGAGAACGGGATCTGCCATGCAATGTAGGGCAAAATTAGGGACAGGAAGCCACCGGACAGATGCAGTTTTCCAAGCATAGTGTACAGGGAAATGTAAATAGCGATTCCAGGGATAAAGTTGAACATCATAAAAATACTGATGATAAGCTCCGCCTTTGGAATATGTAATTTGGATAAGGCATATCCCGCCATAATCGATACCAGCGCTGCCACAAGCACGGACATCACGGTCACTACAACACTATTTTTAAAATACAGCCCCAGTTTTCCGACCTCCCATGCCGTCCCGTAGTTAGAAAACTCCCATGCCTGCGGCAAGCCGAACAGATTTGTAAAGAAATCTTTGTTCGTCTTGAAAGATGTAAAAAACATAAACAGTAACGGATACGCTACAATCACAGTATAAAGTCCTAGCACCAGATAAGCAGTTGCCTTGATGATCTTATTTCTTCCAAAAGTACTATTTGCATTCATTATTTATCACTCCTTACAACTGCTTTCACAAGATTCATACCGATCAGCACTACAAATACGAAGATCATGCTCATTGCGGAGCCGTATCCATACTTATTAAAGCTAAAGGAATTCTGTAAAATCCACATCGGCATAACGATCGTCGACTTAGCAGGACCGCCGTTGGTCAATGCGACTACGGTATCGTAGATCTTCAGACCGCTCATCAGCGCAAAGATCGCACTCAGCTGGACAAAGGACATAATCAGCGGAAGGATGATCTTGCGGAAGATGGCGAAATCGCCCGCACCGTCCAGTCTTGCGGACTCGATCAGGGAGGTATCAATTCCCTGCATTCCTGCGAAGCAGAGTACCATTGTCATACCAATCTGTTTCCATACGGAGACAAACAAAATACAGTTCAGTGCTGTCTTGGGGTTTGTCAGCCATGCGTGAGTCAGGCTACCCAGACCTACGGCATTTAACAGATTGTTGAGGATTCCGATCTCTGGTTCAAACACGAACGCAAAGATCAATGCGGTGATTACTGCAGGAATCATGCTCGGTGAAAACAGAATCGTGCGGAAAAAGCCTCCCCATCTGCGTCCGACATACAGAAGCAGCCATGCCATCAATACACCGATGAGAACACTGATGATCGCCGAAAGCATGCCTAAGAACACACTGTTTTTAATCGCCATTCGAAATGTTTTGTCTCCGATCGCATTGATATAATTCTGCAGTCCTGCAAAAACTCTGTCACCGTAACCATTCCACTCCTGAAAAGACAAAACCAGAGTATCCATAAAGGGGATTACTGCAAAAACTAAGTAAATCAGCACAGCCGGCAGCAAAAACAAAATTCCAGCATACATATATTTCCGTTCCAATTTCGTCGTTGAAACACTTTGCTTTTTTGCTTTTTCCATTTTAAACTCCATTTCCGCACAATTCCTACAATCATTTTCGTTCTGCTGTGCAGGCGTCTCGTAAAGTTTACTGAATCTGCTGTCTCAGATCCTCCAACTGCGCCAGAGCATCGTCAACGTTAGTTCCGGTGCAAACTGCGCCCATCAGGTCATTCTGAAGATATGCGTTGATTTCAGAGGAAAGTCCCTGCATCTGCTTGTAGCCCACTACATTGTCTCCCACGGTGGTTGCCAGCAGATCCTTTAAGAGCTGGCTCTCTACCTTGTCCTGCATGGAGATGGTAGCCGGAAGTCTTCCGCTGTTGATGATTTCCTGGATGCCTGCATCACTGGTGTAGTACTTTATGAAGCGGATTGCTTCCTCAGGATGCTTTGCGTTCGCAGGGACGAATAGAGCGTTGGTGACAGTGTTCAGAGCATATTTTCCGCCCTCCTGTACATAAGGGAAGGGAAGGATGCCTACTTCAAATTCACAGTTCTTCTCATATTCACCAGCATTGGAGCCTGCATCAAAGAGCATTGCGATCTTGCCCTGATACCATGCTGCCTGTGTCTGATCCTTGGTGCTGGTCAGAGCACCCTCTCCAGGATACCAGTAGCCATTGTCATATACGTTTTTCCAGTTCTCGAGACATTTCTTCAGGCCCTCGCACTTTGTGAAATCACCTTCGCCGGATACATAGTTCTCCAGCGTGTCATCGTTTGCCATGTACTGATAAGCAAACTGTAATAACTGATGGTTCTGACCGTTCCAGTTTCCGATGCCGTAGACACCGTTCTGTTTAAACGTCTCGCATGCCGCTACCAGTTCATCCCATGTCCGTGGAATTGCAACATTGTATTCCTCAAATACGTCTTTATTATAGAAAATTGTCTCGATAACGGGCTGGTAGCTGACAGCGTAGTATTTGCCGTCCACCATGCCAGCATCTATGTATGCGGGTACGAAGGTGTCCTTCCACTCGTTGTTGTTCTCGGTCAGATAAGGGGTCAGGTCTAATGCCATGCCATCCTCGGTAAAGGTGTTGATCTGTGTTCCCCAGAAGAAACTTACGTCTACGGGATCGCCGGAAGCGATACCGGTCTTTATTACCTGCTCTGCATTATCAAAATCGACCGGTACGATCTCGACCTTGATGTCGGGGTTTTCTGCTTCAAATCCAGCTACGATATTCTGGTTGTATTCTCCATCAGAGCCGTAGAAACGGATCGTCGTCACATCGCCGTTGGAGCCCTGCACCTCTGCGCTCTGGCTTGTCTGAGATGTCCCCGTATTCTGCACACCACCTGTTGTCTCGGTCGTAGTGGGTTCTGACGAGCCGCAGCCCATCAGAAGGGTACTGAGCATTGCTGTTGCGCACAGCACAGATACTGTTTTTTTCATCATAATAATGCCTCTCCTTTTTCATTCCATAATATTGTCTTTCATAGATATCATCGCGCGCTCTTGAGATAGTTATATTGTATAATTGTTTCAGTAAAATGTCAATGCTATTTTATTAAATTATTAAGCATTATATTTAAATAGTTTATTTCCATTTAGTGAAATTAAACAATAATCATAGAAGTTTTGTTTTTGTAAATTTCAATTTAACCAATATTTTCTAGTAAAATACAAAATACCGGACTTCCATCTTCTGGAAGTATCCGGTATTTTGTTTATTGAATCTATTAAATTTAATAGAGTAAATTTTTCAACGCACCGTCAGCAATATGATACGTTGCACTTGCTTCTATATCTACTTCTATACCTCAAACAACAGATCCGCATAGGTCGGGAACGGCCAGTACTTCTTGTCTACCAGCTTTTCCAGTTCATCCGCAGGTTTTCTCAGTGCGTTCATTGCCACCATGACTTCATCATGATAACAGAATGCCTGCTCCTTGCCTCTCTCCATGGCGGATGCCTTTTTCTCCACCTCGAGAAGTGCCTCGGATGCCTTTTCCATCTCTGTCAGCTTCTGTGTGATCTGCTGCAACATACGGGTAGGCACATAGGTGTCTCCGCCAGCTTCCGTAATAGCAATAACAGCATCTGCCAGCGACTTGCTGTATTTCATGACTGCAGGAATGATCTGCTTGTTTGCCATATCCACCATAGTCAGTGCCTCGATATTGATGGTCTTTGCATAGGTCTCGTACAGTACCTCCGCGCGGGAACGCAGCTCTGCCTCGGTGAAAATACCGAACTTTTCAAACAGATGGATAGCCTTGGGAGTAGTCAGAGTATCTACTGCTGCTACCATGGAAGGAATATTGGGCAATCCTCTTCTGGCTGCTTCCTCTTCCCATTCCCTGGCATAACCGTTGCCATTGAAAATAATACGCTGGTGCTCCGTCATATATTCCTTGATCAGATCATGGACTGCCATATCGAAATCTTTCGCGCCTTCCAGACGGTCTGCAGCTTCGCAGAACGCCTCTGCCACAATGGCATTCAGGGTGGTGTTGGGGCTTCCGATGGAATCCTCGCTTCCCACCATACGGAATTCGAATTTATTTCCTGTAAAGGCAAACGGTGAAGTACGGTTTCTGTCGGTAGCATCCTTTACAAAATCCGGCAATGTGGATACACCGGTGCGAAGTACACCGCCTTCTTTCAGATTGTCTGCTTTACCGGTCTCCACCAGCTGTGCCACCACATCCTCCAGCTGTTCGCCCAGGAAGATCGAAATAATGGCAGGGGGTGCCTCGTAACCGCCCAGTCTATGATCGTTACCTACATTGGACGCACTCTGACGCAGCAGATCCGCATGGGTATCTACAGCTTTCATGATACATGCCAGTACCAGCAGGAACTGAATATTTTCATTGGGGGTCTGGCCGGGCTCCAGAAGGTTTACACCATTGTCCGTAGTGATGGACCAGTTGTTATGCTTACCGGAACCGTTTACTCCGGCAAAAGGCTTCTCATGCAGCATGCAGCGCAGACCGTGCTTGCCTGCCACACGCTTCAGAGTCTCCATTACCAGCTGGTTGTGATCCACTGCCACATTGGCAGACTCGTAGATGGGCGCCACTTCATGCTGTGCGGGAGCCGCCTCATTATGCTGGGTCTTGGATGTTACACCCAGCTTCCACAGCTCGATATTGACATCATGCATGAAACCACCGATACGCTCACGGATAACACCGAAATAGTGGTCATCCATCTCCTGTCCCTTGGGGGCGGGAGCACCGAACAGGGTTCGTCCGGCGAAAATAATATCTTCACGCTGCAAAGCCTTGGCAGAATCTACCAGGAAATATTCCTGCTCCGCGCCAACGGAAGGCAGTACTTTGGTAGCTTCTGTATTGCCGAACAGGCGGACGATACGGATCGCCTGCTTGCTCAGAGCCTCCATGGAACGAAGTAACGGTGTCTTCTTATCCAGTGCTTCGCCTTTATAAGAACAGAATGCTGTAGGGATACAAAGGGTCGGACCGGTAGCGGTCTCTTTGATAAATGCGGGGGAGGTGATGTCCCATGTAGTGTAACCTCTTGCCTCAAAGGTAGCACGTAAGCCTCCGGAAGGGAAAGAAGATGCATCGGGCTCTCCCTTGATCAGTTCTTTGCCGGAAAATTCCATGATCATCCGGCCATCCTCATCAGGATGTGTCACAAAAGCATCATGTTTCTCTGCGGTAATGCCGGTCAACGGCTGGAACCAGTGGGTATAATGAGTGGCACCGTTCTCGATGGCCCAATCCTTCATGGCACTTGCCACTACATCCGCAGTTGCCAGGGAAAGTTCTCCTCCCTGATCCATGACCTTCTTCACTTCTTTGTAAGTACTCTTGGGGAGCCTCTCTTTCATCTTGCCCAGGGTAAACACCTTGCTGGCAAAAAGCTCCTCTACATTCAATTCTTCGCGCATGTCCCTACTTCCCTTCGGTATACAATAGAATAATATCGAATACAGTGTACAACATGTGCGTTATAATGGTCAATTATTATTTTCGAGGTTTTAGTGATAAGTTTTTCCAAAAATACTCTATACTCAGAACACTTCCCAGCAGGATTCCGGGCATCTGATTGTACATCTGTCTTCCACTGGCTTCCCAGAACATTAAAAAAACAACGATACCGACAAATCCCAACTGACAGATCATCAACATTACAGGTGGTTCCTGATCTCTGATAATATTGCGAAGGCTGAGGATCATTCCGATCAGTAACAGCACATACATGGACACCAGATAGCAGAAACAATACTGACAGGTGCGCCAGTAATATTTTCCCCAGGGCGAAAACATTTCCCAGAGCAGGGTTCCATCGCTGTACTCCACGTTCAAAAATGCACTGGCCCCCAGATTTCCGTTGGCAAAATTATAGCTTGCCTTTTTGCGCAAATGTACGGGATTCCAGAATTCCGATCTGTTTTCGCGAATATATTCCATACTGTATTGCTGTTTTTCCTGTCTGGTGGAAAACTCATACATATGATCCACAAACTCTGTGTTGTTGGTCCAGGAACCGTCTTCCTTCATTCCCAGTGCCACCCAGCTGATCACAGGATTGGCTGTTTCAGATGCTTCCTTTGTGATCTCGTAGGAATTGGCCCAGAGCTGCAGAGCCACTCCCAGAATCACGACAAAACCTCCAAACAGCAATGTCACTCGACGGTCCACCAACACTCTCTGCCACAAGAGGATCACAGCGCATGCGATCAGCGGTATAATCACTGTGATCTTCCATGTGCCTGCCAGTACTGCCATACCGGCCGCAAGCAGCGCCCACAGGGTCTGCCGGCGCTTCCCCCTGGATGCTGCCGCCAATTTCAGGAAAGCCAGTCCCAGGATTCCCATACCGAAGCTCATGGAATCCGTATAAAACACGGCAGTCATCTCCCACATCGGAAGCAGAAATACAAAGGCAAGCAGGATCGGAAATCTCCAGCAAGTATCCCCATTCCGTTCCGCAAGATAACCACAGGCACATGCCACCAGCATCACCAGAATTACATTCCGCAGCAAAACAAAATAAAACGGGGACACATCCATCAGCAATGCCATCCGAAACAGAACGGAAAGCAAAAGCATCGGCTTCAGATTATTCGAATAGGTCAAAAAATAATTGGTGTCTTCCAGTTCTCTCCCGTTCGCCAGATTCAGGGCATCCCGATAGACATAGGTGTAATCCAGCAGAGTATTCTCATTCCCCTGCCGGCTCAATGAAACCACATAAAGCAGCACCCCAAACAATACCAGCGCTACGGCATACAGCGAATTTTTCCGGCCTGTCACCGTATATATTTTGTTCCATGCCGCACCGGCCGCCAGCAGCAACACTGTAGCAGCCGCCACCCCCAGAGCCATCTGCCATGGGATCAGATGATTCCCCGGATACCTGAGTACTGTCCACAACAGCAACAGCATAAAAGCGATGAGAATACTATAGGCACCTATGGACACTCCTTTATGAATTCTGCCTTCCCTTTTCATAAGGCGTTACCTCCGGTCACTCTTTCTCAATCAGCATTTTTCTGACGCAGCAAATCAAATTCCTGCGGCGGCGTGGATAACTTTATCCACAGCACCTGCTTGGGATGGGGTGCACTGTCCACACTTTCTCCCTCCTCGGTGTACATAGCTTCCACCGTGACCGGTACATTGGTGCCGTCAGGCTTCATGATTTCTATGGAATCGCCCACGCAGAATTTGTTCCGCTGCTCGATCCGGCACAGAGAATCCTTTACTGCCTCCACAATTCCCAGATAAATATATTCGTTCACGTAAGTGTTATTATCATAGATCTGCGTATTTTCATCCGGCTTGCCGAAATAGAACCCCGTCGTAAACTGACGATAGGTGCACTTGGAGATCTCCGCCTTGTACCAGTCCATATTTTTCTCGTACAGCTCCGGATCGGCAAAATAATCATCAATGGCCTTCCGGTAGGTTCTGGCTACCGTTGCCACATACAATGCGGTCTTCATACGCCCCTCGATCTTGAGACTGTCGATTCCTGCCTCCACCAGCTCCGGAATATGTTCGATCATGCACAGATCCTTGGAGTTGAAAATATATGTCCCCCGCTCATTCTCGTAGACCGGCAGATATTCTCCGGGACGGGTCTCCTCCACCACCGCATATTTCCAGCGGCAGGGATGTGTACAGGCACCTCTGTTGGCATCTCTTCCTGTAAAGAAATTGCTCAGCAGACATCTGCCGGAATAAGAGATACACATTGCCCCGTGGACAAAACTCTCAATCTCCATTTCCGCAGGAATCTTCTCCCGGATTCCCTTGATCTCTACCAGTGACAGTTCTCTGGCAGACACCACTCTTTTGGCTCCCAGCTTCCACCAGAACAGATATGTCTCATAATTGGTATTGTTGGCCTGCGTGGAAATATGCATCTCCACCTGGGGCCAGACTTCTTTGGCGATCATGAACATTCCCGGATCGGAAATGATCAGCGCATCCGGCTGCTCCGGCTTCATATCCCGCAGCTCGGCAAAATATTTTCTGGCTCCCTCAAGATCATAATTGTGCGCCAGAATATTGGCCGTCACATAAACCTTCACTCCATGTGCATGGGCGAATGCAACTCCTTCCGCCATTTCTTCACTGCTGAAATTTTTTGCCTTGGCCCGCAGTCCAAAAGCTTCTCCGCCGATATAAACAGCATCCGCGCCAAAAATAACAGCCGTTTTTAATACTTCCAGGCTGCTGGCCGGGATTAAAAGTTCCGGTTTTTTATATGTCATTTTATTTCTCCTCTTTTTCTGCAACAGATTCTCTTTCCTGATAAGCACACCATGTCAGATTTAGCGGAAGCATTATCATCACCGGCAGCATATAGCGCAGTTCTCCGTTGACCGGGGAAAGAATGCATACCGCAAACACCAGCAGTGTGGGTACTATCAGCAAAATCCGCTTTCCCTTTTTCGATCCCAGCAGATACACCACATATCCCAGCAGCAGGTATCCGTGAAATCCCGCATTATACAACAGGGAGATCAGCGGGAAAAGTGGGATGATAATCCCACGATATGCGAATATTGGGTAGGATTGTGGGAGTGCGTAGCACGGAACAATCCGTAGGCATCAAAGTCGGGGGCTTTTGACCCCGACATCATAATATATAAGGATACACGAGATGAAGAATTTATGCAAACAAAACTGGTATCAGATCACATTACTTTTTCTGTTTTGTGTCACAGTATTTTTAAGATTCTATAAACTGACCGTTTTACCGGATGTTTTACATATAGACGAAGCCGCTCTTGGATATAACTCCTGGTGTCTGGCCAATTACGGTACCGATCGTTATCTCAATGTGCTGCCTTTCTATCCGCAGAATTTTTACGGTGGCCAAAGCCCTCTCTATACTTACCTTGTCGTATTGCTGATCAAGTTTTTCGGGAAGGGGAATCTGTCCGTTTTTCTGGTAAGATTTCCTGCTGCCTTTGCCAGTCTTCTTCTGTGGATCACCGGCACCAGGAGCATGTCCCTTATCTTTGATAATAAAAAAATCACCCTCGCTGCTGCTCTTTTTCTGTGTTTCTGCCCGTATTTTGTGATGTCCGGACGTTATGCCCTGGACTGCAATCTGATGTTGTGCTGCATTTCCTGTTCTGTTCTTGTACTGCTTTTGTATCTGAAAACAGGAAAACTGCATACTTTACTTCTGTCCGGAGTCTGCTTCGGTATCAGCTTGTACTCTTATGCATTGAGTTATCTGATCATACCTATTTTTCTGGTTCTGATCTCTCTTTACATGCTTTACCATAAAAAAATCACGTTTCCCAGAATACTGTTGTGGGCGGTCAGTGTCTGCATTACGGCATTGCCCGTGATCCTTTTTGCCTACACACTTCTCTTCCATGCAGAGCCTATTCAGTTTCTCGGCTTTACAATTTCTCCTATTTCCGGCAACCGCATGGATGAAATTTCTTTTTCCTCATTGGGTGCAAATCTGTGGAACAATCTTAAGATCACTCTGACATACAGTATTTATCCTATGGATTCCGTGGATAAATTCTATACCTTATACCCGGTTTCCATCCCTTTTATCCTGTTGGGAATGTTATGTTCCGTTTATGACTTCGGAAATTCCTTCCGGACACGCTGTTTTCATTCCGGCACAGTATATCTGTTCTATTTCATCAGCTGCTCCTTTGTGGTTGCTCTGACACCTACAGATCATCTATATCGTGCCAACAGCATCTATATCTGTTATCTGTTCTTTTTTCTCCGTGGTATCCGGGCATGTTGCGATTTTCTTACCGTTTACCGGAAAGCATTTCTGCGCATTCTGGCTTATGGCTATGTGCTGTGGATTGCTTCGTTTATGCGTTACTATTACACTATATATTCCGTGCTGGATCTGCATACCTATGCAAATTCCTTCTATTTTGCCGATATTTCCGACATTGTCACCTATATTGACGAAAATCTCGGGGATAAAGAAATCTATGCGGACTGCGTTGATGTAGAGGAGTTTTTGTATTTTTATTATCCTATTTCTCCTTATGAGCGCGTTCCCCTGTCCGCCCGGGAAGAAGACGATGAAATTCCCAAGCATTATATACTGAATGCTTCCACTCCGCTCTCTCCTTCCGCAGCCTACATTGTCCGCAAAGAAAATCAGGAATTTATTTCTTATCTGAACGATTCCGGACTTTCCTGCCATACGGTAGAATTTTCACCGTATTACTTATTTTATTTTGATTGATTGCGAGGTATCCACAAATGAAGGATCTGAAATCTCTGGCGAAAAAATACTGGTATTCCGCAGCCATCCTGCTGTTATTTCTCATTGCGGTCTTCCTGCGCGTTTATCGTCTGGAAAGCCTGCCTGACGTTCTTCATATCGATGAAGCAGGACTGGGTTATAATGCCTGGTGTCTGGCTCATTACGGAACCGACCGGTATCTCAATGTACGCCCTTTTTACCCTCAGAATTTTTATGGTGGTCAGAGTCCTCTTTATACCTACTTACTGGCTCTGCTGATCCGGACAGTCGGACAGGGCAACCTGTCTCTTACGCTTCTCAAAATTCCCGCCGTCCTTGCAAGCCTGTTGCTGTTTTTTGTCGGGACCAAAAGTATCCGTCTGGTGTTCGATGATCAAAAATGGAGTATTGCTGCTGCTTTCCTGTTGGCAGTCTGCCCCTATTATATCATGTCCGCCCGTTTTGCCCTGGACTGTAATCTTATGTTGTGCTGCTCAGCTGTAGCATTGCTGTTTCTCATCCGTTTCACACAGACTAAGACCCTTCGGAACCTTATATTATCCGGAGTCTTTTTTGGTATCACGATGTATTCGTATGCACTGAGTTACTTCCTGATCCCTATTTTTCTGATCTGCATTTCCCTGTATCTGCTATACACGAAAGAAATATCCTTCCGCCGGGTTCTGCTCTGGGCTGCATGTGTATGTATTACAGCTCTGCCCGTAATATTATTTGTATGCTCCCTGTTATTCCACTGGGAAACCATTCATTTTCTGGGGCTTACCATATCTCCCATCGCCTCCGAGCGCATGTCCGATGTGGGAGTCACTTCTTTCTGGGAAAATATAAAAGATATCATAAAGATTACCTTGACATGTGGTTCCTACCGTTTAGATGCCGTACCTAAATTTTACACGCTTTATCCCTTATCCATTCCTTTTATTGTTCTGGGATTTATCGGTGCAGTTTACAGTTTTCTTGTCTCTCTGTACAAGCGGACTTTTCAGGCCGACAGTATCTATCTGCTGTTCTTTCTCAGCGGTCTAATCACCATTGGTCTGTCCGGATCCGGCTATGTCTACCGGGCTAACAGTTTCTTTATCTGTTATCTCTTCTTCCTGATAAAAGGACTTTTCCTTTGCTGCCGTTTCCTGTCCTCTTATCACACAGGCTTTATGCTCCTTTTGTCCGCCGGTTATCTCTTATGGTGCATCTCTTTCTGCAGCTTTTATTTCCGGGTCTATACCATGACCGACGTCTGCCCGAATTATCTGTATTCCATCTCCTTCCGGGAGTGTGTGGATGATGTGAATCTCAACCTGGATTATGCGGATCTCTATGTGGATCTGGTCAACATGAAGGAGTTTTTCTTCTTTTATTATCCCGCATCTCCTTATGATACTCAGGATGAAGAAACCTTTACCGACGGTATACACACTTATCATTTTCTCACCGACTATTCCACGAAGATCAGTCCTTCTTCCGTCTATGTGGTATACAAAAAGAACAATGAATTCCTGCAGAATCTGTCAGAGTCCGGACTGGCTTACCAGACCTGGGAATACCCGTATTATTATGTTATCTATTTTGAGTAACTGTGCTTTCCTCTTTCTTCGTACTCAGTGTCACTCCATCACCTACCGGCAGGATCACCGTCTCCAGTTCCGGATGATGTTTCAATTCATACAGATATTCCCGCATCCTTGCATGAATGGTCCGGTTCCTTCTGGTTACGGCAAAACGGGATTCTATGATATCACCGTCCTGTAATACGTTGTCGGAAATCAACAGTCCGCCGGGGGCCAACAGGCGTAAGATATCCGGCAGGAAATGAATGTACTGTCCCTTCGCCGCATCCATAAAGATCACATCATAGGTGCCTTCCAGTTCCCGCAGGATCTCCGTAGCATCACCCTCCAGCAGAGTGATCCGGTCTTCCCTGCCTGCCTTACGGAAGTTCTCTTTTGCGATAGGAATTCTTTTCTCATATTTTTCGATCGTCGTGATATGACAATCCCTCGGTGCATATTCACTCATCAGTAACGCAGAAAAGCCGATAGCAGTCCCAACTTCCAGGATGCTCTTCGGCTTTGTAAATTTCAGCAAAAATTTCAGCAGACTTTGCATGGATCTGCGTATGATGGGAACCTGTGTCTCCAGAGCGAATTTTTCAATCTCATTCAGCCACGCCGGATTCCCGCTGTCCAGGGAATCGATAAACGCGGACATTCTCTCGTCTATGATCATACTGTCCCTCATTTCACACTTTACTGTGCAACTGCAGTGGTATCCTGTGTCTCACCGGTAATCGCACTGCCGTTGTCTATAGTCTCCACTGTCTCTTCCGTTGCGCTTTCCGTCTGTCCGGCCATGACTTCCATCATTTCCTCTGCGGTCATGGCAGTACTCAGCTCATAAGTTCCGGGCTGCCAGTCCTTCTTATTCTCAGATAACAGATACTGTAATGCGAACAGTCTGCTGTCACGTGTCAGGCCCTTTTCCTGCATAATTGTGCCAATCTCCGTTGCGGACATGTCCGAGGTCAGGGTTACTGTGATCTTACGTCCCTCTCCGGCAGAGACCGCCGGTTCTGTGAAAATACGATAACCATAGTCGTAGCATGTAGACGCTCCGGTGTACACCAGATATACCACGATCACTGCAAATGCCACTTTTAAGATAGCGCCCAATACGGCACCTGCCAAATTTGCTGCCTTCATGTGTTCTGTCCTTTCTTATCCAAGTAATCCGCATTTCGATCCATACATTCGCAAAATCGTCTCTTCGAGACTTTCCTTTTGCTCACTCAAAATGCATCTGATCGGTAACGTAAAGTCCGATCCCCTGCATCATACGGCAAAATGCCAGCTCCGCCGCCAGAAAATCCGACACCAGTGGATTCTCCCGGAAAGCTTCGTTTTCTCTGGTAAACTGATCCAGCTTATCAAAGTTGGTGTCCTTGCTGGTCTGCAATTCAAAATTTCTGGTCCGGAATTCATCGATCTGTCTCTTAAGTTCCGGTTGCTCCTTCACGCGGGCCAGCTGCTTCTGATATTCCAGATAAGCGTCGGTATTACGAATCGCCTGTACCATCTGCTCTACAGCCTGATTTACATTTTCGTCCGATGTAATCTTCATCTGCTTACGACCTTTCCAGCAATCGCTGCTATTACACTTCCATAATGATCGGAAGGATCATGGGACGTCTCTTGGTCTTCTTCCATACATAATCGCCGAGGACATCCTTGGTGGTGGTCTTCAGTTTACCCCAGTCCGTAATTCCCTTATCCAGACATGCCTGCAGCGCATCATCCACGGTGCGTCTGGCTTCCTCGATAAGTTCATCGGATTCCTTCACATATACAAAACCTCTGGATACAATGTCGGGACCTGCTACCAGTTCTCCACTGGCCTTGTCCAGACTCATGACCACGATCATAATACCATCTTCTGCCAGATGCTGTCTATCTCTCAATACTACATTTCCGACATCACCGACACCCAGACCGTCCACCAGAATAGCTCCTACGGGTACTCTGCCATTGACCTTGGCCTGTTCCTCGCTGACTTCCAATACATCTCCGGAGGACAGGATGAAGATATTGTCCTTACTGATGCCCAGACTCTCTGCAATCTTGGCCTGTGCCTTCAGATGCTTGTATTCACCATGCACGGGTACTGCGTACTTCGGATGGATCAGGGTATAGATCAGCTTGATCTCTTCCTGGCAGGCATGTCCGGATACATGAGCATCCTGGAAAATAACATCTGCGCCTTTGCGGAGCAACTCGTTGATGATCTTGGTGACGGACTTTTCATTGCCCGGGATGGGGTTGGAGGAGAAGATTACGGTATCCCCCGCACCGATCGTGATCTTACGGTGCATATTGTTGGCCATACGGGACAGGGCTGCCATACTTTCGCCCTGGCTTCCGGTGGTGATAATCACCTGCTGCTCATCGGGATAATTCTTCATCTGATCCAGATCCACCAGTGTATTCTCGGGGATATTGATGCACTCCAGCTTGATGGCGGTATCCAGGATATTCACCATACTGCGGCCTTCCACAGCTACTTTACGGCCGAATTTATAGGCCGTGTTGATGATCTGCTGTACACGATCCACATTGGATGCGAAAGTCGCCACAAAAATTCTGGTATTTTTATGTTCTTCAAATAAGGTATCAAATGTCTTACCTACGGTCTTCTCGGAAGGGGTAAAACCGGGACGCTCGGCATTGGTGGAATCGCACATCAGTGCCAGTACACCCTTTTTACCGATCTCGGCAAAACGCTGTAAATCAATGGCATCTCCATAGACCGGAGTATAGTCTACCTTGAAGTCTCCGGTGTGTACCACGATACCGGCAGGGGAATAAATTGCCAGTGCTGCGGCATCTACGATGCTGTGATTCGTCTTGATGAATTCCACACGGAAATCACCCAGATTGATGGACTGACCGAACTTCACCACTTTGCGTTTGGTCTTCTTCATGAGGTTATGCTCTGTCAGCTTGTTCTCAATGATCCCCATGGTCAGGCGGGTTGCGTAGATGGGCACATTGATATCACGCAGCACATAGGGCAGTGCTCCGATATGATCCTCATGTCCATGAGTGATGACAAATCCCTTTACCTTATCGATATTATCCTTCAGATATGTTACATCGGGAATGACCAGATCGATTCCCAGCATATCATCCGCAGGGAAAGACAGTCCGCAGTCCACCACAATAATACTGTCCTCGTACTGGAAGGCAGTAATGTTCATACCGATCTGCTCCAGGCCTCCCAAAGGAATGATCTTCAGACCTGAAACGTTACTATTCTCTTTTTTCTTTTTCAACGAAATTACCTCCAAATTCTATACGTCTATACAACTGTTCTTAGTGTATGTATCCCGGCGTTAGAACGGATTGTTATGCTCTGCAAACAAAGATCTGTGATTTCACGCCTGCTCCTTCCGGCTCTCTTCTCAAAGACTCCCGTGGAGATCAGACATCCCAGATCTTACGATTCCATCAAAATAACGGCATCTCTCATGCCCTTCGTGTATTCCCTGTCACTTTTAGCACAAAACCATTATATGCTGAAACCGGCAAAGCCTCCAATATCCCTCTCTGCCAATCATACAAATCATATATAAATATAAGACCGTCCTTCTCGCAGAACTGCCTGTATTTATCATATATCAAGGTCATAAGCCTGAAAACACAACGTGCTTGCACGGGAGTGATTTTATGGCTTAATGACCCGCCCCAATATGAGCATAAAAGCGGAGCGAATGCTTCGCAATATGGTGATATTGGAACGGATTGTGTGAGTGCATGGCACGGAACAATCCATAGGATATGATCTAAATTAAATCAACATCCTCTAACATATCCGCAAATACTCCGGATACCGCTTCCAGTTCTTCATCATCGGAGACTACATCATAAATGCTCTCTTCTTCACCATCCTGAGACATATCCTTCAGGATCAGGGCATCTCCATCGCCCTCTTCCACATCAGTCACCAGGATGTAATTGTGTCCTCCGATCCTGGTCTGTTCCAGTACATAAAATTCTACAGGTTCTTCGCCTTCGGGGCGAAATGTAATCTTTTCCAATTTACTCATTCTGTTTCCTTTTTCTTCTCATTGTTCCTGCGATCCAGATAGCCCTGCAGGATCAGAGTAGCTGCGATCATATCCACGTAATCCTTACGGTTCTCACGGCGGATTCCCGCTTCCATCATGGCTTTGTCCGCTGCCACAGTCGTCAGTCTCTCATCCCAGAAATATACCGGGAGACCGGTCCTGCGCTCCAGCTTGTCCTTGAACTCTTTGGTCAGTTCCACGCGGACACCTTCGGTATCGTTCATGTTCTTGGGAAGTCCCAGTACGATCTCTTCCACTTCATTCTCCACGATCAGTTCTTCGATCCGGGCCAGCGTCTGTCGTAATTTATTCTCTTCTTTGCGGCGAATGATCTCCACACCCTGCGCTGTTAAGAGCAGACTGTCACTGATCGCCACGCCCACGGTACGTGAGCCGAAATCCAAACCCATGATACGCATGTGGGTCCTCCTGATAACTGTAATTATTTCCAGTGTTTTGTCCTGATATACTCCGTGAGCAGTTCTTCCACCAGTTCGTCACGCTCTACCTTCATGATGAGGCTGCGGGCATTTTTGTGACTGGTAATATAAGTAGGGTCCCCGCTCATGATGTAACCTACGATCTGGTTCACCGGGTTGTATCCCTTTTCCGTCAGTGCCTCATATACGGTAGAAAGCACCAGCTTCACACCGGTCTCAGGTTCTGTCTCTACCTTGAAGTATTGTGTATTTCCTAAGTCCTGCATACGATCCTCTTTTTCTGCCATAGGGCAAATCTTTCCGTTATGCCTTATATTACCGCATTTACTTTGAAAATTCAAGGGGTGATAGTAATAGGATTTCATCCGTCAAAAACCCCTGTACCCTGCCGCATATCACGGTATTTGCAACATTTTTTTTATTTTCCTTCACAGAGACAGCCAGTTTGACATAATCTCTCGTGTGTCCCAGCAGATATTCCATTCCGCCGATCTCCTTGGTCTCCTCCAGAAGCACCTCCGCCTCCCTTCCCACATAGTGGGTCCGGAACTGCTTCGACTGTTCCTTCTCCATAGCCAGAAGTTCCGCACTTCTGGTGGTCTTCACGGGATCCGGCACCTGATGAGACATCACGGCCGCTCTGGTACCTGCCCGTTTGGAATACTTGAAAATATGCATCTCGAAGAATTGAATCCGGTCTAAAAATTCCTTTGTCTGCGCAAACTCTTCCTCAGTCTCCCCCGGGAAACCCACAATGACATCTGTGGTGATGGCGGGATGGTCAAATACCTTACGAAGCAGCGCAACACTCTCCGCATATTCTTCGGAAGTATATTTACGGTTCATACGGCGTAGCGTGGCATCACAGCCGCTCTGCAAGGACAGATGGAAATGGGGACACAGCTTCGGCAGTGCCGCCATTCTGGCTGCCGTCTCCTCCGTAATAATGCGGGGTTCCAGGGAACCGATACGGATCCGCTCAATCCCTTCAATAGTATGGATCCGTTCCAGCAGATCGATCAGCTTACTGCTGCCGGAATAATCTCTTCTTTCCTCGTCTTCTTTTAATACGGAGACACTTTCTCCCCGCTTCCAGGCTTCCTCGTCGAAATCAATGCCGTAGGAACTGATATGGATACCTGTCAATACGATCTCCCGGTATCCGTTCTGTGCCATGCCGGTGATCTCCCGGATGATATCCTCCGCCCTGCGGCTGCGGACTCTGCCTCTGGCATAGGGGATAACGCAGTAAGAGCAGAACTGATTGCATCCGTCCTGAATTTTAATATAGGCTCGGGTGTGCTCCGCCGTCTGTTTCAGAGTCATTTCTTCGTATTCTGCAGTATGGTTAATGTCTATAACAGTAGTGTCATGCAGAGTCTTGTCCACACCATGTCCGGCATTTTCTGCATTCTCTGCCACCGCATCTTCCTGTTCCAGATTCTGTAGATACTCCTCCAAAATGGATGCCAGATCCTTCTTGCGGTTGTTGCCGATCGCCAGATCAATGCAGGGATCCTGCTCCACATCTTCCCTTCCGGTCTGCACATAGCACCCCACTGCCACTACCAGTGCCGCCGGATTTTTCTGCTTCGCACGATGAAGCATCTGTCTGCTTTTCCGGTCTGCAATATTGGTAACTGTGCAGGTATTTACAATATAAATATCTGCGGTTTCATCAAATGGTACAATAGTATAACCTTTTTCTTGTAACATTTGTTGCATTACTTCTATTTCATAGGAATTAACCTTACATCCAAGGTTGTGTAATGCTACACTTTTCATAGGATTCCTCACTTTTTTTGTATTGTTTTCGTCTTGACTTTTGAGCGTTCCCCCATTAATATAAAGTCAGAAGGTATGACACACATTAAGGAGGTAGTCAACATGAAGACAGTTCAGATTTCTTTAAATTCTATTGATAAGGTAAAATCTTTCGTAAACGATATTACTAAGTTCGATTATGATTTCGATCTTGTATCCGGCAGATACGTAATTGATGCAAAGTCCATCATGGGTATCTTCAGCCTGGATCTTTCCAAGCCTATCGACCTGAACATCCATGCAGAGGATGGCGCTGATGAGGTTCTGGAAGTATTAAAGCCTTATCTGGTATAAGTTACCGATTCGGAATTCCGAATACATAGTAAAACAGAGAACACCTTGAGAGACGCAATCCTCTTGAGGTGTTTTTTATATGCCATTCCAAAAAAGTAACTATTCAGTACCTCTGTTTCCCCGGTTCTGAATAGTTACTCTGCATTCGCACTTATGCTTCCGCAATGATCAGTTCTTTGGTCTCCAGTGCGGTCTTCACCAGTTCGTCGATCTTCTCATCCAGATTGTGTTCATGTCTGCGGATCACCTTCACGTTGGGTTTCGTCACAGGATGCTTTGCCACGAAAATGGTACAGCAGTCTTCATAAGGCAGAATGGAAGTCTCATAAGTCCCGATCTTCTCGGATACTTCTACGATCTCCTGCTTGTCAAATCCGATCAGCGGACGGTAGACCGGCAGCTCACATACTTCATTGGTAGCGATCAGGGAATTCATGGTCTGAGATGCCACCTGGCCAATGCTCTCACCGGTGATCAGACCCAGGCACTCGGTCTCCTTCGCGATCTGCTCTGCGATCCGCATCATATAGCGGCGCATGATAATGGTCAGTTCCTCATGAGGACATTTCTCATAAATATATAACTGAATATCGGTAAAATTGATCACATGCAGATAGATCGGTCCGGTGTAACGGGCAACGATCTTCGCCAGATCCACTACTTTCTGCTTCGCACGCTCACTGGTGTAAGGCGGTGCATGGAAATATACCGCATCGATCTTGACGCCTCTCTTGGCGATCATATAACCTGCCACGGGAGAATCAATACCACCGGAGAGAAGCAGCATTCCCTTGCCACCGGTACCTACGGGCATTCCTCCGGGACCGGGCAGGATCACGGAGTAGATATAGATTTCTTCACGGATCTCAATGTTCAGCATAATATCGGGATGATGTACATCCACCTTCATATTGGGATAAGCCTTCAGGATAGCTTCTCCCATATCCATGTTGATGGTCATGGAATCCTTGGGGTAATTTTTCCGGGCACGTCTCGCTGCCACCTTGAACGTCTGATTGCAATCGGGATATACTTTTGCAATGTAGTCAATCACGGTCTCACACAGCTTCTCAAAGCCCTCATCCTGTACGTGCACTACCGGGCAGATTCCGGAGATTCCGAAGACTCTTTGTAAGTGTGCCACAACTTCATCGTAGTCAAATTCTGACTCTGCATCTACGAAGATACGGCCCTGTGTCTTGTGCACCAGGAATTCTCCCTCACACTTTTTCAGTGCATACTTAATCTGGCGTACCAGAGCATCTTCGAACAGGTAACGGTTCTTTCCCTTAATGCCAATCTCGGCATATTTTATCAAAAATGATGTAAACACGTTCGTTTCCTTTCTGAGTGTTTCTCAAATCGCTTATCTGCGACTGTATCTGCGTAACATAGGTACTATATTGTACAATGCCTGGAGACATACGTCAATCTCTTCTTCCGTGGTAAATACAGAAAAACTGAAACGTATGGTGGAATCCAGCAGGGATTTATCGATGCCGATGGCTTTCAGTGTAGCAGAAGGCTGCGGCTTGTGTGCAGAGCAGGCGCTTCCTGCAGAAACATAGATTCCCTTGTCCTCCAGTGCATGCAGGAGCACTTCACTTCTGACGCCGGCAAAAGATACGCTGACAATGTGTGCCGCCGTTCCCTCACCGTACGGTGCATCCGGCAAAAGTCCGTTGACCTTCACCTGATCCAGTCTTTCCACACCTTCAATGAATCGTCTCTTGCAGGCGCAGAGTCTGGCATGATCCTCATCAAAATGACTATAGAGCATTTCCGCTGCTTTTGCAAGTCCCGCAATACCGGGCACATTCTCGGTACCGGAGCGGAGGTTCTGCTGCTGTCCGCCACCGAATACGATGGGCTGGATCTTCACCCGTTCCCCTACATACAGCAGTCCGACGCCCTTCGGTCCGTGGATCTTGTGTCCACTGACGGACAGCAGATCAATGTGAATCTTCTTGGGATAGATCCGGGATTTTCCGAATCCCTGTACCGCATCCACATGGAACAGCGTATCCGGGTTCATCTGTTTGATCAGAGCTCCGGCTTCCTCAATGGGCTGCAGGGCTCCGATCTCGTTATTCGTGTGCATGATAGATACCAGAATGGTCTCCGGTGTCATGGCTCTGCGTAAGTCTTCCAGCCGGATACGTCCGCAGGGATCCACCGGCAGATAAGTGACACGATACCCCTGGGTCTCCAGATAACGCATGGTCTGCAGGATAGCGGGATGTTCGATCTGCGTCGTGATCAGATGATTGCCTCTGCGGCAATTCGCCAGGGCGCAGCCGATCAGTGCCATATTATCGGATTCCGTTCCCCCGGAAGTAAATAAAAGCTCTCTCTCCTCCACCTTCAGAATCCTTGCCAGAGTCTCCTTGGCATAGCGGAGGTATTTCTCTGCCTCCACTCCCTTCATATGCAGGCTGGAGGGATTACCGTAATCTTCACACATGATCTTCGTCATCAATTCTGCCACTTCCGGAAAAGTTCTGGTCGTAGCGGAATTGTCCATATAGACTTCCATTCTCTTCTTCTCCTTGCTATCTATCTCTTCAGTAACTATTCAGCGCCCTATTCGCCAAATCGACTCTTCCGGGCTTTCCTTTTGCTCTGAATAATTACTATATTCTTCTTATGATTAAAATATGCCGCAGGCAGGCGATCCGTGCCGTCCGCTGTCTAATTTTCCAACTGATACATCAGCCATGCGATAGTCGTAAATCCGGCCGTCTCCGTCCGCAGGATCCGTTTTCCCAAAGTGATCGGTTGAATTCCCGCCTCCGTGGCAAGTCTTATCTCCTCCGGATCAAATCCGCCCTCCGGGCCGATGAAAATAGCGATCTGCTGTCCGGGTCTTGCGCTTTCGATGAGCTGTTTCGTCTGTGGCATTCCTTCCGCCAGCTCGTAAGGTACCAGTTTCAGATCCATTTCAGAAGCCGTTTTCACCGCCTGCACATAACTCATAACCGGTGCCACCGTGGGGATCACGCCACGCTTACTCTGCTTGGCTGCTGCCTCCGCAATTCCCTGCCAGCGTTTGATTTTTGCATCCGCTTTTTTCTCATCCAGCTTGACCACGCAGCGCTTCATGGACACCGGGATCACCTGAAAGGCTCCCAGTTCCACGGCCTTCTGGATGATGAGCTCCATCTTGTCCGCCTTGGGCAGTCCCTGGAACAGATAGATCTTCGCCGGAAGCTCTACTCCGTCTTCCTTGATAAAACGAAGCTCCAGACGGACACAGTCCTCTTCCAGTGCAAGGATCCCACAGCGATATTCCTTCCCGTCGATTCCATTGCTGACAGCCACTTCTTCGCCGGGGCGCATCCGCAGTACATTTTTGATATGATTCACATCGGTTCCCCGGATGATAACGCTCTTCGCTGCCACGTCGATCTGTTCCGGTTCTACAAAAAACTGATACATAGAAACTCCTATTTTAAGCGCTTAATTCTTTCTTGCGGTAACGCTGACCCATTCTCCCTGGTAGGTCACTTCCAGTACTTCCAATCCAGCGGCCTTCACAGCCTCCACCACGGTCTGCTCCTTGTCATCAATGATGCCAGAGGTGATGTAGATACCGCCCTTCTTCAGCTGATGTACGATGACAGGAGTCAACGGTACCAGTACATCTGCCAGAATATTGGCCACCACGATATCATAACACTCATAGCCTACCTTGTCCTGCACTTCTTTGTCTGTAATGATATTGCCGATCATCATGTCAAACTGTGCCGGATCGATTCCATTCACTTCGCAGTTCTGTGCCACAGCTTCCACAGCACAGATATCCAGATCGGTTCCCACGGCATGTTTTGCCCCGAACATGAGGGATAAAATTGCCAGAATACCGCTGCCGGTGCCGACATCCAAAAGCTCTGTCTCAGGAGTGATGAACTTACGCAGCTGACGGATACACAGCTGTGTGGTCTCATGCATACCGGTGCCAAATGCCGTACCGGGATCGATATGAAGCACCATCTTGTCAGTATCTTCCGGTTTGATATTTTCCCAGGAAGGGATCACCAGGATATCATCGATATAGAACTGGTGGAAATACTGTTTCCAGTTGTTGATCCAGTCAATGTCCTCCGTCTCATCTACCACAACAGATGCCTCGCCGATATCCATAAACTGGCGTAAGTCTTCCAGTTCCCGCTTTACATCCGCAAGTACAGCTTCGGTCGTGGTCTTCTCCCCGGCCACTTCCAGACTGCCGTCCTCTTTTTCCTCTACAAAAAAACTTAAATAGGCAATGCCGTCATCCTCCGGTCCGTCCGGCAGGATATCTACAAACATCTGCTCCTTCTCCATGGCGGTCAGGGGCACCTTGTCTTCGATCTGTGCCCCTTCCAGTCCGAGATCGTACAGGGTGCTGATAATAATATCTTCCGCTTCCGTTACCGTCTTTATTCTGAATTTAACCCACTTCATTGTTCTTTTTTTCCTTTCTTTTCCATTGTTCCAACACAGCATATATCATTGCAGCCACGATTGCAATAAAACTGTCGATTTCCAATACGCTGACCGCATCCAGCTTCTCTCTCCAGGTGTACCGGTTCAATGCCTGTCCGTCCACAGTTGCTTCATGTACCACCAGTTGCTGATTTTCCGGTACATGCGCCTTTTCCGTAATAGTATATACTACCTGCGGCAGATTCTCGGAAATACTTTGATTCACGATCCGGTATTCATATACAGCGCCCCTTTTCAGCCGGGTCTCGATGACGGCAGGGAAAAATGTTGTCGATTCCATGGCATCATAAGGAATCACACCTTCATATATCTTCTGATCCTCTTTCCATATCTCCAGACCCAGAAGTCCGTTCCGTTCTTCCTCCTGATTATAGTTCACCGCGATTTCCAGTGTTTTCAGAAAATCTGTCTCCGCAACAAAATACTGCGAAGCATATTCTCCCACCTGCAGGGGCTCTGTATATCCATAATCCTCACTTAAGGAACTGTCCTTTTTATCTTCACGGATTCCTCCATACGGCCATACAAACAGCATGGAAAGTATCGCTGCCAGCAGGACTCCTCTTTCCACCCATTTAATCATTTCCCGTTTCCTCCGTTATGTTCACCTTTAAAATATCAAAATCCGTATTCCCATCCATATACTGAAATCCATAATGTCCCATATTTTCATAGGTTACGGTATATTTATCCGATTCCTCCAGCAGATGTCCGAAACACTGGAAATACCAGACTCTTTTCCCCACCAGTTCTTCCAGATCCGGCACCTCTTCCATGGTATAAAAGATCTGGTCCGGCATATAGCATCCGAATAGCTGTCCGAAGCGGGAATCCGTATCGTAGACGACCACATCTCCCGGCTCCATATTCTCCGCTATAAATGCCTTCGTCTCTTCCAGATATGAGATTGTACCATATTCTTCATGATAAGAGATTCCGTAGGCCGACACTCCCATCCACACAGTGAAGGACAGACAGGCGATCCATTCCTGTAAATTGATCCTGGATAAAATGATAGCCATTCCCAGCCAGAACAATCCCATGCTATGCATAACATGGCGGTAGGTAAAAAAGTGGGACGCGTGTAATGCCAGCAGCGCCGCCATCAAATAGCTTACTGGGAAAATACAGGTACACAGAACCGCAAAAACACCGTTTCTTCTCCCCAGCCGCTTCCAAAAGAGGATCGCGCAGACCAGTGTCAGTACAAAAAGAAGTTCTCCCATTTTGGTCGCATACTTCACTCTGGTTCCGAAAATGAAATCAAAAAATTCGTAAATACCGAATTTGGATCGGTTCGTCGGGTTTCCATCAGAAACCAGCAGATGAAAGAAATCGGATTTTATCAGCCATGCCACAAAAAGCAATACAACGGAACCACCACAGACAAACGGCTTCCAGATCTGTTTTATGTCCTGCTGCCAAATCACCGCCACCAGATACAGATAGATAAACAGGTAACTGAACGCGGTAAAGTAATGACTGAAAATACCGCAGAAGGTCGTCAGAAACAATATCGTCCACAGGGCCTTACTGTTCAGCCGCTCCCGCAGGAAATAAGCGGTCAGTCCGCAGACGGTAACTCCAAACACCGTCCAGGAATACATTCTGTTGTTCACACTGATCTTCATCATTGCAGGTGTCAGGCTTACCATGATCATATAAAGGGCTGCTGTCTTCGCTCCCCACTGCCTGCGGATCACAACAGGCCCCAGCAGCATGGACAATACCGTTCCCAGCAATGCAAACATTTTGTAGGCAATAATGCCGTCTCCTACCAGAAACGACCACAGCCGCAATCCCATATACCATACCGGCACATCCGTATCATGGGCCGCCAGTACCACGCGAATGATTCCCATCATCGTATTGTCATGGGCGGTGCGATAACTGTATGCTTCATCATAGTCGATCCCCTCACTGAGACACAGGGAGAACAATACCGCCGTGCACAGAATGAGGATCAGCCATAAGCCAATGGTTGTAATTTTATGTTTCTTTTCCGAAGTCATTTTTTTCATCTGCATCAAATCATTAATCCTGTCTTCTCTTTACTCTTCTCTATCATATGATTCAGCTTGCGGAACGGCGGCTCCAACGCCAGACCAAGCAGCAATGCTACGATCAGGAACAGTGTCATTTTTCCTACATTGATCCAATAATCCACGCCGTACATTCCTGCAATACATTCTTTAAACGCTTTCATGCCAAACTGGAACGGCAGGAAAGGATAGATCCACTGGAATACCTGCGGAAGAACCTCGATAGGGAACGTTCCGCCGCTTCCCGCCACCTGGATGACCATGACTACAATAGCCAGTGCCTCACCCACGTTTCCAAAAGCGAAAGTCACAGAATACATAAAGCAGTTGAATGCCGCACTGGCCACGGCTGCCGCCAGCCAGTATAAAAACCTGTGCTGACACTGTATCTCAATATAATAAAGGTTCCCAAGAACAATAAGCAGTGTCTGTGCCTGTCCGATCATGAAAAACAGCAGATATCTGCCAAAATATCTCTCATGCGCCTTATAATGATCCCCCGGTTCAATGGGTTTCACACCCACGTGAATAATAGCCACCAGGAACAGCGCTCCCACCCAGATTGCCAGGATCGTATAGAACGGCGATGCCGCAGAGCCGTAATGATCCACCGGATAAACAGGTACCGTCTCCAGTCTGACCGGAGAAGATACGAAGTCTGCCACCGCCGTCGGATCGGCAGCCATAGCGCTTAAAATATCCTCATAGGTCTCCGCACCGGTGATCCGTTTTATATTATCTGCTATTTTGCTGACCTTGTCCAGCAGTTCCTGTGCGATCACCAGGGAATCCTGCAGGCTGACATTACCTTCCTGCAAAGTCTGCTGATACTCTTTCAGAATATCGGAAATTTCATCCATATTCACATCCGTACCGTTCATCATCGCTGCGGCATTCAGGAAAGCCTGCTGCATGGATTTGCCGGTAGCCCGGAAAGAAGGTCTGACATTGTTATTGTAATCACTCATCAGATTATTCAGCTGTTTGTTGCAGATCTGGATCTGTTCCCGGATCTGTGCCCGCAGAGTATTGATATCATGATCCACATCTCCCTTGCTGTCTTGCAGCTGTTTCAGATCCGCTTCGATCGTTTTCAGAGACTGGTTGATCTCCTGAATCTGAGCATCCTGTCCGGTGATCAGGCTTCCCAGCACATCCATATTGGCCTGCATGCCCTGTACCAGTCCGATGGCCGTGCCCAATCCGGTGTCCGTGGTGCTTCCCACATTGTTGCTGCCCATCTGCTCCAGCAATCCATCAGAAAAGACCGACAGATACTGCAACGCTTCCGTGACCATGTCCATACTGCTGCTCACCATATCTCCCATAACGTCAACCGCATCGACGCTGGAATTGATCATGGTCTGCATACCGATCATGGTATTTCGTCCATTCTCCAGCATATTATCCATATCCGGGAGCATATTCTGGCTGGTCTCCATGATCATCTCCGCGGAGGTCATAATACTCTGGAAGGACTGTAACATAACCACATAATCCTGCAACTGTGCCTGCATGGTATCCAGAGATTCTTCCACACTGGTCTGCCCGCCGGCATTCACCACCGAAAGGGCATTTCCCGCTTTCATCACCGCTTCTGCCACAGTACTGATAAAGGTGGCATTTACCTGTTCCTGCACAGCATTTTTCGCTTTGCCCGTGATTTTGGGGGCAATACCATTCTTTTTCTCATTTTCATAGTAGTAAATGGTGGGATGATCCACTTCACCGTCGATAAATCCCAGCATTTCCTGAGTAAAAGTCTCCGGAATAATCAATGCCGCATAGTAATCACTGTTCTTCACGCCTTCCAGTGCTTCCTCCGTGGTCTCCGGGAACACCCAGCCGATAGTGGTATTGGCTCCCAGAGCCTCCAGCACACTGTCTCCCACGTTCAGAGACAGCCCCATGATCTCCGCCCCGGCATCATCGGAAGCCACGGCTACTTTCAGCTGACTGGTAGCTGCGGGCTCGTAAGGATCCCAGTTGGAGAAAATGTTGAACCAGGCATACAGTGCCGGGAGGATGCTGAGTCCCATGATAATAACGACCGCCACCACATTATTGCTGATCCGACGGATGTCGGTGGTAAATATTTTCCAGATATTATGCATACTATTCACCATCCTCCCAGTCTTCGGTCTCGTCTTCGTTTTCCTCTTCGGTTTCGTCTTCCGGATTCTCTTCGGTTTCATCTTCCGGATCCTCTTCGGTCCCGGTCTCGGCCGGGGAATTCAGGCCTTCACCAATCAGTTTCCGGGTCTCCCGGATGATCTGCGCCGCCCGGTCAAAGTCTGTCGGAGTCACCGCTTTGAGATCGCCTTCTTCTCCTTTGAGCTCCATGATCTTCTCCTGCAGATTATAATCCATATATTCCACAACGATCAGATAGATTGACAGGGCAAACAGCGACACGATCCACAGGATCAGGAAGATGACCTTGTTGCTGCCAGTCAGGAACAACAGTGCCAGAAAAAACAAGGGGACGATCCAGATACATTTCAGACCGATCTTTATTCTTTTTCTATTCTTCTCATGAAGGGCCTGCTCGTAATCCAGAACCTTCTGAAAAATTTCTTCGTAATTTCTCTCCATGATTTTACCTTTCTGCCTGTTCGGAACTTCATTCACAAACCCACTCCTGCGGAGCTTTCGTTTTCATGGTTCTGAACAGGTGTCACATTAACTCAGTGTCTTCCATACGCTCTTCCACAAAATGGTTCAGTTTTACGAACGGGATCCGGATCACCAGGCCGATCAACAGTCCCTCGATCATAAACAGGCTCAATTTTGCCAGTGCTTCCATATAGGCAGTACCGTACATACCCGCCAGTGCCTCACGCATGGCCCGGATGGCATAGGGGAAGGGAAAGAAAATATAAATCTTCTGGTAGGTGTCCGGTAGCAGTTCGATCGGGAAGGTACCGCTGGAACCAGCGATCTGCAATACCATAACAATAACGCAGACGGCCTTGCCCACATCTCCGAATGCCAGTGTCAGAGAATAGATCAACAGGGAAAATGCCGTAGCCGTAAAGCTTGCCGCCAGGAAAAACAGCCCCGGTTCCACAATGTTTACTTTTAACAGCCACAGATCTCCGGCCACAATGATGGCTGCCTGAATCTGTGCCAATAAGAAGAACAGCAAATATCTGCCGAAATACAATTGATAGCTCTGTACATTTTCAAGCCCTTTCGGAGAGGCTTTTACTTTCACCAGTGCCACCAGGATCGTAGAACCTACCCAGATCGCCAGTGTGGAATAGAACGGTGTCATGGCAGAACCATACGTAGCCACCGGATACATGGCTATGGTCTCCATGGTTACGGGAGATGCAAAATATGCCCCCAGACTATCCGGATCTCCTCCAAGGAAACGCACCAGAATATCCATCATTTCCTCTTCGGATGCACCGTCCAGCTTCTCTGTCAGATCTGTAAGTTTGGCGCTGATATTATCTACCACATCTTTGATCTGTCCCAGACTCTCACTGGTTCCGGACACAGTGTCACCGACACCTTCCATGACAACTCCGACATTTTTCACCGTATTGCTCAGGGTATTTACCAGATTGGTCACCTGATTCAGAGAATCTGACATATTTGTCAGAACCTTCTGCATCTGGGGCACCAGATTATTCTTATAGATTCCCTGCATATTACTTACAGAAGTCTCGCAGCTGTCAATGGCGCTCCTTAAATTATTCATGGCATTGTTGACATTGACCTTTGCATTCTCCGCAGCCTTGTCGTCCGTGGATTCCAGAACGCTGCCCACTACGGTATTCATCAGATCCAGTTCCTTCTGCATGGCTTTCAATGCTTCCATAGCCGCATCAGTTGCCGCTGCGTTGATATTGCTGCCGGTGCCGCCGTTCGCAGCATTACCGTCAGAGACGCTTTCCAGCTTTTGTTGGATCAGTGCCGCCAGCAGTGTATTTACTTGTCCGTTCAACGTATTGGTATCTCTTGCCACCCGGTTCAGATCTCTCGTCATCTGGGCGGTATCCTCCGCCAGTTTGCTTTCATCCAGAGCCTTTTTGATACTTTCCAGAGAGTTATTGATATTGCTCATGGAAGTATCGATGTTGTTGCTGAAATTGCCCAGGGTGTCTCTGGTAGAAGACAGATCCTGACTGCTCTGGTTCAGACTGGCTGTGGTGCTGTCCAGTTTCTTCTGCATCGCGGGAATCTCATAGTTGACATGGGTGATGGCAGACTCCAGCCGCGCATTGCCTGCCTGAAAGGAGTCGATCATGGCACTGTATTCCTTCAGATTGTCATTCAGTTCCTCCAGTTTGGAACAGAATTCCTCTACATAACTGTCCCCCTGTACCTGATCCGACACCGTATTGCCCTCTTCAAATACCGTGGTAGCCGCCACCTTGATAAAGGTCTCATTGATGGTATTCTGCAGAGTTCCTGCCACCGTATCCGTGATTTTGGTGGCAATGGCATTGCTCTTCTGATTCTGATAATAGATCAGCGCCGGATTCTCAAAATCATCCGAAAATACATTGTACATACTATAAGTAAATTTATCGGTAATGACGACGGCTGCATAATATTTTCCGGCTTCCACGCCCTCTTTTGCTTCTTCCTCGGTATCCAGAAAGATCCATTTTACACTGGTGTTGGAATGCAGGCTTTCCAGTACGGATTCTCCCATATTTACCACCGATCCGTCTTTCAGCGTATAGTCCTGATCCAGGGATACTACCGCCACAGGAATTCCTCCGGTATTGGCATAGGGATCCCAGTTGGCAAATATATTAAACCACGCATACAGCGACGGTATCACGCACAACCCGATAATAATAACCAGCGCAAAAGGCTGCTTCACCAGTTTTTTCAGATCTCCGGTAAAAATCTTCCAAATATTTTTCATATAGCTTCTAGCAACTCCTCATCCGTATCCATTTGATTGGTTTTGGTCTTTTCTCCCCGGGCCGCCGCTTCACACAATCCCAGTATCAGGAAGAAAAGCGGCGCATTCAGCACCTGCTGAAAGCTGATCAGGGAATGTATCCCGTAGGTAAGCAGTAACAATACTGCGAGAAAATTCTTCCTGTATGTCTGCAGCGCCGTGATAAAAACAGCTGCATAGGCAGCCACACCCAGCAGTCCCATATTGACCAGTGTGGTGAGCCACTCATTATGTGCATTGGTAAAAACAGAACCTTCAAAATATCCTTTATCAAAAAGCACCGTGCCTCCCGGCAACAGTTCTCCCAGATACGATGCAAAACAATCCGGGCCTGCTCCCAACAGCTTCTGATGCAGATTTCCTTTCCGGAAACCCATCCATGCCATCTGCCACAATCTTCCCCGGCGATTGCCCCATTCCGCAAAATCGATTACCAACAACCGATGCAGATACCATGCCAGCACTACCGCTATTCCTGCCAGTGCACAACACAATACTCCCTCTTGCAATATTTTTTTCTTATTCTCCGGAATCCTGCGACAGGCTCCCCAAAGCAGCAGACACCCTGCTGCAACCGGAATCCATCCCTGCCAGGCTGCCAGTTTTTTGGCGATGCCATCCTGCAGGAGAATGTCAAACGTTCCCAGATATAACATCCATTTACCCCAACGGCACATTCCCAGCGCCACCGCTGCAAGAAAAAGGAAATATACTTCCCAATGTCCGGTTTGCTTCCGGTCGAGCCAAAAGCACACCCCCATGACTGTGCATGCCACGATCACACCGCTGTCACTTCCCTGTAAAAGCAGAAGCATCATGGCCAACATATTGCACGTTCCTGCCAGCAGTGTGGGACCTTTTTTCCCCGCTTCCACTGCCCGGTGAAACAGCGTCATGGAAAAGGGAAACATCACACTGTAATACCCGCTGAGCCAGTTGCTGTTCCCCAGCGTGGTCAACATATGGGTAAATTCCCAGTCCCCCACAACGTAACCCTTGAGAAGTCCCAGAGGATCATAGCCCAGCTTCTGCAACAGACCGATCAGGGTGACCGCCACAAAAGCCGCCTCTCCTAACCATATCGCCGTTTTACAACTACCTCCGTACCTCGCCGTCAGTAAAAAACCTCCGATCATCAAACAGATCGTGACAGCTCCCATGTACCATTCCCGCTCTCCGTTCCACGCGATACTGCCATAGGGGCTGCAGATTGCAGAGAGTAACGCACAGATTCCGTACAGGCAGACTGCCGTCGTTACCGCATGTGTTCTGCATTTATCGACCGATTTTTTCACTACTTCAGCCAGAGATCTGGCAAAAATCCGATGTTCCCCTGTCCACCGGCTGCTTACAGCAAAGACACACAGTGCCAGCAATGCGATCCCCTGGCAAAGCAGTGAAACATTGCGATACAGGTAATATTTGGTATCACCCAGTTTATAATATCCATTCCAGGGAATATAATAAAGAGGCAGCACTGCCAGAATAACGATCAGATAACTCTGACATACAATTTTCAGAAATTCCTCTTTCCGGTTCTCCATCCTGCAGGCTCCTTCGTGTCACAGACAGCATAACTACTTGAATTGTAAGCGTTTCTGCCCATTCTGTCAAACCGTTCACCCTGCCTTTTGACAAAAAAACCAAACTGTATTCTATATCATTGGCCTTCAAAGATACCTTTAACTTTTTCCCAACAAACCAGTAGCCCCGGCTGGGTGTAAGAATAAGCAGTGCCGTAAGCAGACGTCGGTACCATAGCGTCCCAAGGGACGCATTGCGAGGGTACTTTCCTCACTTATGTACCGCTACGCTCTGCGATAGAGCACGAGCGTGCCGCGTTTCTTACCCCAGCCGAGGCTACGGGGAATTTTATTTATTAACTTTTACTTCCAAAACTTTTTCTTCTTGCCGTCCCTGGAGTCATTCTCCCTGGACTCTCCCTCTCCGCTTTCCGTTGCTTTCTTCACAGCATTCAGGGAATCTCCGGTCAGTACATCGAACTGCTTTAGCAGTTCCTTTGCTTCCGGTTTCAACTTGTCGGGAGTCTGAACCACCAGTGTTACATAATGGTCACCGCGGACATCCTTATTTCTCCAGGAAGGAACACCCTTGCCGCGCAGACGGATCTTGGTGTCGGTCTGGGTTCCGGCCTTTACATCATATACCACCTTGCCGTCTACCGTATCGATCAGCACTTCGCCGCCCAATGCCGCTACTGCAAAAGAAATAGGTACGGTAGAGAAAATATCGAAATCCTGTCTCTGGAAGATAGGATGACGACCTACGATCACTTCTACCAGCACATCGCCTCTGGGGCCACCGTTGACACCCGGTTCACCCAGTCCCGGCATACGGGTAGACTGTCCGTTGTCGATACCTGCGGGAATATCCACCGCATAACGTTTCTTCATAGGAATATATCCGGTACCACGGCAATCCGGGCATTTGTCCTTGATCACCTTACCGGTACCCTGACAGTCGGGACAGGTCTGTACATTACGCACAGTACCGAAGAAAGACTGCTGGGTAAATACCACCTGACCCTTACCACCACACTTGGTACAGGTCTCAGGGCTGGTTCCTGGCTTCGCACCGGAGCCGTTACAGGTCTTACAGGTTTCCTTTACCGTAAGATCGATCTCTTTCTTGCAGCCGAAAACTGCCTCTTCAAAAGTGATATGAACACTGGTACGGATGTTGGCACCTTTCATGGGGCCGTTATTTCTGGCACCTCTGCTTCTTCCGCCTCCAAAAATGTCTCCGAAAATATCTCCGAAGATGTCTCCGAAGTCTGCACCGTTAAAGTCAAATCCACCGGCACCTCCTGCACCACCGTCAAATGCCGCATGACCATACTGATCATACTGACGTCTCTTCTCGGGATCACTCAGCACGGCATAAGCCTCGGAAGCTTCTTTAAATTTCTGTTCTGCATCCTTGTCTCCGGGGTTCATGTCGGGATGGTATTTTTTCGCCAGTACCCGGTATGCTTTTTTAATTGCAGCATCATCTGCATTCTTATCTACACCGAGGACCTCGTAATAGTCTCTCTTCTGCTCTGCCATTTTTGCACCTCTGTCATTTAAATCTAAAAACGGTTATGCACAGGGCACGCTTTCGCATACCCTGTGCCACCTGTTATTCGCAATCACTGTTACACAGCATTTACTGTTATACCACGATTTGCGTTATTTGTGAAGTTTAATTATACTTCTCTGAAATCTCCGTCGATCACATCATCGTCTGCGTTAGATCCAGCATTGCTACCGGCCTGTGCATTCATGTCAGGGCCTGCTGCACCCTGTGCACCCTGCTGTGCCTGAGCAGCCTGCTCATACATCTTGGTGAATACAGACTGAGCACTCTGGGTCAGTTTCTCTTTTGCAGCCTTCAGCTCATCTACATCGCTGTCGCTCATCTCCTGGTCTTTGGTTCTCTCCAGAATAGCCTTCACAGCTTCCAGATCAGCCTGTACCTGGGTCTTGTCACTCTCGGGAACCTTGTCACCTACTTCATTCAGAGCCTTCTCCGTCTGGAATACGAAGGAATCTGCTTCGTTTCTTGCCTCGATAGCTTCCTTACGCTTCTTGTCCTGTGCCTCGAACTCAGCTGCTTCCTTGACAGCCTTCTCGATATCGGAATCGGACATGTTGGAACCGGCGGTGATGGTAATGTGCTGTTCCTTACCGGTACCCAGATCCTTAGCGGATACATTTACGATACCGTTGGCATCAATATCGAAAGTAACCTCGATCTGAGGGATTCCTCTGGGTGCGGGAGCGATGCCGTCCAGACGGAACTGTCCGAGGGACTTGTTATCCTTAGCGAACTGACGCTCACCCTGTACTACGTTGATATCTACTGCGGTCTGATTATCAGCAGCGGTAGAGAAGATCTGGCTCTTCTTGGTAGGAATGGTTGTATTTCTCTCAATCAGTCTGGTAGCAACACCACCCATGGTCTCGATAGACAGAGACAGAGGAGTTACATCCAGTAACAGAATATCACCGGCACCTGCATCACCGGCAAGCTTACCACCCTGGATAGAAGCACCGATTGCTACGCACTCATCAGGATTCAGAGATTTGCTGGGCTCTTTACCGGTCAGGGCTCTTACCTTATCCTGTACCGCAGGAATACGTGTAGAACCACCTACCAGCAGTACCTGACCCAGATCAGAATAGTTCAGGCCAGCATCCTTCATAGCGTTCTGTACGGGGATAGCAGTCTTATCAACCAGGTCTCTGGTCAGTTCATCGAACTTTGCACGAGTCAGGTTCATATCAAAGTGCTTAGGTCCCTCTGCAGTTGCGGTAATGAAAGGAAGGTTGATATTGGTGGTCATTGCGCTGGACAGCTCTTTCTTAGCCTTCTCAGCTGCTTCCTTCAGTCTCTGCATAGCCATCTTATCACCGGACAGATCTACGCCTTCTGCCTTCTTGAATTCATCCAGCATCCACTGAATGATCTTGTTATCGAAATCATCACCGCCAAGGTGTGTATCACCGTTGGTAGCCAGTACTTCGATGACACCGTCACCGATCTCGATGATAGATACATCAAAGGTACCGCCACCAAGGTCGTATACCATGATCTTCTGTTCTTTTTCATTGTCCAGACCATAAGCAAGTGCTGCTGCGGTAGGCTCGTTGATGATACGCTTTACATCCAGGCCTGCGATCTTACCTGCATCCTTGGTAGCCTGACGCTGGGCATCATTGAAGTATGCGGGAACTGTGATAACTGCCTCGGTAACCTTCTCACCCAGATAGCTCTCGGCATCTGCTTTCAGCTTCTGCAGGATCATTGCGGAGATCTGCTGAGGAGAGTATTTTTTGCCGTCAATGGTACGGCCGCGATCGGTACCCATATCTCTCTTAATGGAAGAAATGGTCTTCTCTGCGTTGGTAACTGCCTGACGCTTTGCAGGCTCACCGACCAGTCTCTCACCGGTCTTGGTAAATGCTACAACAGAGGGTGTGGTTCTTGCACCTTCTGTATTAGCGATAACGGTGGGTTTACCACCTTCCATAACAGCTACACAGCTGTTGGTTGTACCTAAGTCAATACCAATAATCTTACTCATAATATTTTCCTCCTGTTTTTATTCTCTGTTTTCATTTTATAGTTTCTATTCTCAAAAATATGTGATAATCAAATTATTGAACAACGCCTACCATGCTGTGTCTTACGACCATGTCATGATATGTGTAACCCTTCTGAAGTTCCTGGGCTATCACACCGGATTCATACTCATCGCTCTCCACCTGCATCACTGCGTTGTGAAGATTCGGGTCGAATTCCTGTCCGACTGCCTCGATGGGTTTTACACCGATGTTCTCAAGTTCTGTCATCAGCTGTTTGTAGATACGGTTCATACCGTCTACGAAAGGATCCTCTTTGGATTCCTCGGGAACCGTTGCCAGGCCTCTTTCAAAATTATCTACTACCGGAAGGATCTTCTCGATCACACTCTTGGCACCGGTATCGAACATTGCCTGTTTCTCTTTATCGGTTCTCTTGCGGAAGTTCTCGAACTCTGCCATCTGACGCTTTACTCTGTCTTCCAGCTGATCGATCTTCTCCTTGTAGGAATCTTCCTTTTTGTTCAGCTTTGCCTGCTTCTTTGCTGCCTTTTTGTCTTCCTTGCTCACGGGTTCCTCATCTTCTGTCTCTTCTTCCTTCAGTTCTTCGGCATCTGAAAGATCCTGTTCCATTTCTTCCTCTAATATTTCTTTTTCCTGATCTGCCATTCTTACTTTCCTTTCTGGAATCTGTCTATTCTTTGCGGTAAAGGTCATCCAACTGGTTCTGCACCGTCCGCAGCGTTCCTATGACCTTGTCATAATCCATTCTCTTGGGACCTATGATTCCTATGGTTCCCTTCATGCCTTCGCCTAATTCATAAGTAGCGGTCACGACACTGCAGTCCTTCATGCCCTGCACCGGTGTCTCGTCTCCGATGTACACCTGGATACCTGTGCTGCCCTCGTCTGCCAGGGATTCCTGGATCAGACCGCCTAACTGCTGCTTCTCCTCGAAAGCATTGATCAGTTCACTTGCCTTGGACTGATCTGCCAGCTCCGGATACCGGAAAATATTGTTGGCCCCGCTGGTGTAGATCTCCAGGTCTTCATCTGCCTTGATGGCATCCGCCACAGCATCGATCACCTCACTGACGATCTCACTGTGGATTCCGGCCTGCTGCTTCATTGCTGCGATCATTCCCAGATTGATCTCCTCCATGGACAATCCATTGAGGTGGGTATTCAACAGAATGTTCAGCTTCAGCAGTGTCTCATCATCCAGTTCCTGATTCACCGCCAGGATATTGTTCTTGATCACATTACCTTCGGCAACGATGACCGCCAGAATCTGTCCGGCATCTACCCGGGACAGCTGGATGAACTTTACCTTGTTGCGATGTACCTGCGGAGCACTGATCATGGTGGCGTATTGTGTGTTCTGAGCCAGGGTCTTCACCACCTGTTTTAACAGGTTCTCCAGCTTATCCTGCCTCTCTAAGAGCATATCCTTCATCTCATTGACTTCCTGCTCTCTGGTGGCCATCATGGTATCCACATAGAAGCGATATCCCTTATCGGAAGGAATTCTTCCTGCGGAAGTGTGCGGCTGTATGATATAACCCATCTCTTCCAGATCCGCCATCTCATTACGAATGGTCGCCGAGCTTAAATTCAGATCTGTGTATTTTGAAATGGTCCTGCTGCCTACCGGCTCTCCCGTTTCCAAGTAGTTCCGGATAATGGCTTGCAATATAATCGTTTTTCTGTCATCCAATTGCATTCCATCACTCCCTTTGGGATTATTAGCACTCATCTAAAAGGAGTGCTAACATCTTCTTACCCTAAAATATCACTACAGGATATTATTGTCAACTGATTTTCCGGAAAATAATTCTAAACAAACTATTAAAAAAAACTATTCAGAGCCTCATTCGCCAAATACAGATTCTTGTGCAAGCACAAATCTGTACTTGGCCCATCGTATACACAAAAAGGACCGGCACTATTTCAGTACCAGTCCTGTCTCCAGATATACGGGAAGTGCCCGTACATATACCATATCTATTGTGCCTCCGACAAGGATCAGAAAACATATCGCAACCCCTGTATTCACCAGCCACCGGGGAAAGGTTCTGCCTTTGATCTTCAGTTCCGAAAGTTTTTGAATTCCTTTTATCATATAATACATCAGGGGGAGCAGCGCTGGGAGCAGGTACCGTCCCTGATTCTGATAATCCGTGGTGTATGCATAATAAATCGTCAGAAATGCCGGCATAAAAATGCAATAAAGCATATTAATATGGAAGAACCATTCTCTTCCGGATATTTTGCGACGCTTCTTATAGCAGATCACATACAGAAGGCTTCCCGCGGTGCCAAGCACAAAAAATGCTTTATACGCCCGATACAGCCAGATGCTTCCGTAGATGGACATGGAGCCGAAAGCTGCCACGAAGCTGTGGAACAGACCGGACAGTGTGTAGCGTTCCCGGAACATTTCCAGCACCGTATAACCCATGGACTGATAAGTCTGCATGGTCAGCGGATTGACACTCTCCACCGCATATTGGATCGCCATCTTTTCCCGGGTGGCCAGTCCCAGCAGATCTCCGTCCAGAACGATATAACTGCGGATGAACCACCAGCCGATCCCCGCCAGAACTACTCCGGCGATCAGACAGCCGTATTTCAGCATATTCTTCCAGTCATAGAAATAGCCGCCGTTTTTCTTCTTCTGCAAAAAGGACAACAGAAAGAGTAAAATGCAGCTTACGATATATCCGTAAGCATTATAATAAGAAAGAGCACACAGAATAATACCACCGCTCATCCACAGACTGTTGCGGAGATTTATACCATCCTGATATACGCATACCAGAGCATATACCATCATGGCCGTGGATAACATACAGCAGGAATCCGTATTCACATAAGTGTGCAGGAACAATCCCTCCGGCAGGTACGTTACTGCAAAGCAGAACAGCCAACGGAATCGGTCATCCCGGAACACTCTTTTTCCAATCAAATATACCACTACTGCCATCAGCAGGCCAAAGGTTACGTTCACCAGTCTTGCGGTATAGAGCAATACCACTTCCGATTCCGTAAACAGGCTCACAAAGCGCATGAGATATCCCTGCACGATATAGGGAAATACGTTATACAGAGCATAGGAAAATCCGTAGGCCGGAATCCGCACCTCTTCCTCCCATCCCGTAGGGATCTTCCCATACTTGCAGATAAACTGCGGGATCAGATATCTCGCATGTTCATCCGGCGGATTACCATACAGCGGCGGTGTGTTGGCCAGCGGCTGCAACAGTGCAAGTGTAAGTGCCAGTGCCAGGAATCCCAACAGATATAATGTAAAAATAATCTTTTCTGATTTTTTCTGCATTCTGTCATCCTTTAACATTTTTATAGATACGAAGACCCCAAAGTGGTAAATTCAACTTTGGGGCCTGGTAAACTATTCAGACCCTATTCGCAAAACCGCACCTTCGGTGCTTTCCTTTTGCTCATAGGGTTACTTCGTAATATAAAAATAAGTATATATCCTTATGAATGCAAGCATTCAACGTATATATACTTATTTTTTATTACTCTGAATAGTTTATATGTAGAAGCTTCCGGTGATCTCTTTGTTCATTACATAGTAAACCATGTTCTCTTCGGACTTTACATACAGCTCTACGCTGGTCAGGTCAGCTGCCTTCTGCTTCAGATCGTATTTCCATACGTCCTTGGCGATCTTCAGCAGTTCTTCCTGAGAGTAGGACTTTCCACCGAACTGAACGCTGATCTCACTCTTTAACTCTGTCTTCTTGGCTACGGGCTTCTTAGCCTCTGCCTTTGCAGGTGCTGCCTTCTTGGTCTCTTTCTTAACTGTTTCCTTCTTGGCTGCAGGCTTCTTAACCTCTGCCTTTACAGGTGCTTTTTCTTCTGCCTTTGCTACAGGGGCCTTCTCAGCTTCCTTCACAGCGGTCTTGGTTTCTGTCTTAACTGGAGTTGTCGGTGCTGCTTTCTTAACTTCTGCCTTAGGTGCTTCCACTTTAGCTGCTACAGGTGCTACAGTTTTCTTAACTACTGCCATGTTACCGTCTCCCTTCTGTACGAATCATGTACAAAAAACATTTTCATTCTCCTCACAAGTACCGTATTTCGGCGCTCGATAAGGGTAGTGTATTCCTTTTCCCTATAATTGTCAACTGTTATGCGAATACCAGAAAGTACAGCAATACGATAATACCCAGCACAATACGATACCATCCAAAGACTTTAAAGTCATGCTTTTTGATATATCCCATCAGGAAACGAAGTACGAACAGGGATACAATGAAGGATATCACTGTACCGACCAGCAGGCAGGCAAGCTCCATTCCCGTGAATGCAAATCCGAACTTCAATACCTTCAGAAGACTCGCTCCAAACATAACGGGAATCGCCAGAAAGAAGGTAAATTCCGCTGCCACCGTTCTCGATATACCAATCATAATAGCACCCAGGATCGTAGCTCCGGAGCGGGATGTTCCGGGCAGTGCCGCAGCCACCAGTTGGCAGAAACCGATGATCAATGCATCTCTGTAGGTCAACTGTGACAGTGTTGTGGTGGTAGGTACACGATTCTTGTTCCAGTTCTCGATCACGATAAACAATACACCGACCAGTACCAGCATAACTGCTACCACGATGACCTGGACCGTTACTCCACTGGTTCCGATCTCTTTTTTGAAGGCTTCGCTCACCGCATCATCAAACAGCAGGCCGTAAACGACCGCAGGGATACATGCTACAACGATCTTCACCCACATCCAGAAAGCATCCATGCTCAGTGCCACATTTCCTACCGTAAAATCTTTTTTAGATCTTACAATACCACCTTTTTTTGTCTGCTGATTTTTCTTCATATAAAAAGGCCAGATCTTGTTCCAGAACAGAACGACTACCGCCAGGATAGCTCCCAACTGAATGACAACATCAAACATATCGAAGAAGCCTTCACTGGTCTCCTGAAAGGGAATCAGACGCTCCACCAGGATCAGATGTCCTGTGCTGCTGATGGGCAGCCACTCGGTGATGCCCTCCACGATACCGTAGATAATTGCCTTGATAATTTCTAACATTTTGTTTCTCCTATCTTTTTTATTTTCTGACGAATCAGAGCTTTTATTTTTCGAGATATGCCAGCAGATCTTCATAGCAGTTCTCTGCTTCCTGATAGCCCTCTTCATATAATGCGATCAGTTTGTCCTTGTCTTTCTCTATCCGTCCCACATCACTCTTCTTATGAGGTCTGATCACGAAAGCCTGACCGTTTTTCTCCTGTCTGTCAATATAGTCCAGGCACTCGTTATAACGGACATGTCGGTCTGCCATGAGTTCATATACTTTAGGATATTTCAGGTATCTGAGTTTTATGAGTCCCAGCTGTGACGCAGATGCGGGCTTTCTCACGAATCCCACCTCTTTGGTCATGACCAGGATGTTCTTCCGGTTGCCGTCCAGAATAGATTTCTCCAGAGGAATGGCATCGCTGATGCCACCATCCAGATACAGCTTCCCATCGATCTTCACATTCCGTGCCACCAGCGGCAGGGATGCGGATGCCCGGATCTTGTCGATATCCTTGCGGATATCACGGACACGCAGATACTCCGGCTGTCCCGTCTCAATGTTGGTCACCACGCTGTAGGCCTTGCCAGGATATTTTTCAAAGGTATCGTAATCATACGGATACAGGTAATCCGGAATCAGGTGATAACAGAAATCCACATTGAACAAATCTCCGCTGGTCAATAAGCTTTCCAGGCTGCAATACCGTCTCGTATCCAAATAATCCACACTGACACTCAGCGCCCGTCCCTTTTGTCTGGACAGGTAGCTGCACATATGGCATGCACCGGCGGATACTCCGTAGATGTGGGAAAAATCAATTCCCTTTTCCGTAAAAAAGTCCAGTACGCCGGCGGTGTATACACCCTTCATTCCGCCGCCTTCCAATACCAGTCCTGCCTGATACATTCTCATTACTCTCCTTTCTGCTTCTGCAACTATCCAGAACCACATCAGCATATCGAAAGGCTCATTCGTGCAATCACGATTCGCTTTCGCATTCACTCCATGCAACTATCTAGAACCCCATTCGCAAAATCGCATCTGCGATGCTTACTTTTTGCTCATGTGGTTATTTCGTCACATCAGCATATCGAAAGGCTCATTCGTGCAAGCACGATTCGCTTTTCGATATGCTGTGTGACTCTAGATAGTTGCATACTCCGTCTTCACAAACTTCCGCAACGCTTCCAGAGATCTCTCCACTTTTTCGGTGTCCACACAGTAGGCCATGCGGAAATATCCGGGTGCACCAAAGCTATCACCCGGTACCAGAACGAGATCATATTTCAATGCTTTCTGGCTGAATACCTTGGCATCCTCTTCCAGCGCCTTCGGGAAAATGTAGAAGGTTCCGCCGGGCTTCACACAAGTGAATCCCAGCTCGGTCAGTTCTTTATACAGGATATTCATATTCGTCTCATACACCGACAGATCCGCTGTCTTATCCAGTACCTGTGCCACTGCCAGCTGGATAATGGAGGGAGGACAGTTATGTCCGATACCTCGGGAGATCTGTCCGCACATATTGATCATGGTCTCCGCATCCTCACATGCCGGGTTCACTGCCACATAACCGATACGTTCTCCCGGCAGAGACAGAGATTTGGAGAAAGAATAGCACATGATGGTATTGTCATAAAAATAGGATACGCAGGGACTGTCTACACCTTCAAACACGATCTCACGATAAGGTTCATCAGAGATCAGATAAATAATATGACCGTATTCCTTGGACTTTTCGCTCAGGATATCTGCCAGTCTCTGCAATGTCGGGGTGGAATATACCACACCGGAGGGGTTGTTGGGAGTGTTGATCAGTACTGCCTTGATCTTCTCCGTCAGCATCTCCTCAAACGCCTCGAAGTTGATCTGGAAGTTCTCCAGATTGGGGGGAACCACCTTCAGTACCGCTCCGGTGAGATCCACATACGGATGATATTCCGGGAAAAACGGTGCAAAAGTCAGGATCTCATCTCCCGGCTCCGTCACCAGACGAAAAGCATGTGCCAACGCTCCTGCCGCCCCGGATGCCATGAAAATGTGCTCCTTACGATAAGGCAGCCCAAACCTTTTCTCCAGGTTCTCCGCAATTGCCTCCCTGACACTTGTAATACCGAGGCTGGGACTGTAGCCATGCAGTTCCAACGGTTCCTTCGTTGCCAACATATGGATCATACGATCTGTAAATTCTCTGGGAACCGGAACGGAAGGATTCCCCAGGCTGTAATCAAATACGTTCTCGTATCCGATTTCCTGTCCCCTTGCCGTAGCAAATTCCGAAAGCTGCCGAATCACCGATTTTCCCGACAGCATGTCTTTATATTTCTGAACTAACATACTAATCTCCTTTCCGCAGACGATTCCTTTCGTCGGAGGAATCGCAAATCAAATTTCAAATTTGATTCTGCGCTGTTTATTTGATCTCTATAAACTTATCTCCGAACCTTTCCGTGGACAGACAGATACTGTTTCTTCCACAGCTTTTGGCCTTATAGAGAAGATCATCCGCTCTTGATGTGAAATCCCATTCCTTGTTATTGCCCACCGGAATCCGCACAAATACTCCCTGGCTTACCGATACATAGTTGCTGCAATTACTGCATTCATGGGGAAGTTTCAATTTGCGGACCTTCCTCAAAATATCTTCCGCCACTCTTCGTATCTTCTCCACCGTCATTCCTGTATAGAGGATCATAAATTCATCCCCACCGTATCTGGCACAGAAAATCTTACCCGGAACCTGCTGTTTCCGCAGAACTCCGGCAATCGCTTTCAGGCACTGATCTCCGGCCAGATGTCCGTAATGATCGTTGTATTCCTTGAAGAAATCAATATCCATGAGTTCTACTCCCATGAGCTTATGTTCCTCATAGGCATGTTCAAAACTGCTCGTAAAGTGTTCATGTAAAAAGGTCCGGTTTGCCAGTCCCGTCAGCTCATCATGCATAGCCAGACTTTCCAGCTCCCGGTTGGAAGCTTTCATGTTCGTCCAGTCCAACGTAACGTTTTTCAGCCGGTTCTGCAATTCTATGACATTGATCAGCGCTTCTCTGTTTTCCTGTTGGTATTTCTCATAAATATCAAAATACTGGCGGGTATAATCTATGTATTCCCAGGTGAGACCCTTCTTCTGCAGAAGTTCACTCTTGAAAGGATACAGATCCAGGAAAATATTATAATGCTCTTCGATATGCTTTTCATCAATGATCCGGATCAATTCTTCCAGATATTTTCCATCAGGCAGGATTGCCAGGATTCCCGCCAGGATCACCAGTTCATCCATGATCTCTTCAAAAACATCCCGGTCTGACAATTGCTCCAGAAGATCTGCTGCAAGCTTTAAAGCCTCTTCCTCATGCCCTTGTAATAATTCGCAGGAAATACGATACATTTCTAATGTTATTTTCGAATAATAGCTTTCCGGTGCCTCTCTGATGATCTGTTCTATTTGATTCCAAAGCCGTAAAGCCTCTTCCATTTCTCCCATATACATGTGACAGCAGCCACATTCGATCATACAGTTGATCCTGTTATAATTCAGCTGATATGTTTTCTCTGACTTACTATAGGAGTCGATTGCTGTACGGTAATGCTGTATCGCCTCCTGCCGCAGGCGCATCCTGACCAGGGTATAGGCAATATTACTCTCCGCCATGCCCTGGATATAATAAAAATGGTATTTTTCCGCATATTGAAGGCAGTTATAATAGGAACTTAAGGCCACCATCCGGTTATTCTTCCGATCGGACACCGCTCCCATCATATTATAGGTTCTGGCCAGCAGTTCATACATCTGCTCATTTTTCAGATAACCGATACTCTCTGTCAGACATTGCAAGGTGTTTTCATACTGGTCGTTCTGCCAATAATATTCTGCAAGATAATAAAGCCCCAGGCCGGCCAGCTTCTGTGAGCCGGTGTCTGCTGCATATTCCATCACTTTCTGACAGGTCTCGTTGTCCGGAAATTTACCGTTTTCCCGGTTTTGGATGGTTTCCTCTATGAAATTTTGAACGGTCTGTGGTAAACCCTTTAAATCCATGCCGATTCCTTTCCGGAATCCCCAAGCTGTCATTGATCATCCCCTGTCAGATGCCATCATAAACAGCCATGGTATTCTAAATAGTTATCATACCACAGTACTTTGTCACTTTACAAGATTGCTCCGCCAAAAATACACGTCACCCGTAAAAAATTAAGGTTTTATTTAGATTTCATCCTCTGCCCATGCAAGAGCACATTTCACCGCACGATGCCAGCCCTTTAACAGTTTCTTGCAGTCTTCTTCATCCATTTCCGGTGCAAAGGATGCTCCGATCTGCCAGTTCTCACGGATCTCATCACGATTCTTCCAATAGCCTACCGCAAGTCCTGCCAGATAAGCCGCTCCCAGAGCAGTCGTCTCGATACATGCCGGACGGCGTACCTGGGTGTTGACGATATCTGCCTGAAACTGCATGAGGAAATCATTGGCACTGGCGCCGCCGTCTACTTTCAGGCTCTTTAAATCAATGCCGCTGTCCTTCTCCATGGCTTCCAGCACATCTGCCGTCTGGTATGCGATGGATTCCAGCGTGGCCCGGATGAAATGTTCCTTGGTACAGCCTCTGGTAATGCCGACGATGGTTCCTCTGGCATACTGATCCCAGTAGGGGGCTCCCATGCCCGCAAATGCCGGAACAATATAGACCCCTGCGGTATCCGGCACATGCTCTGCATACTCCTGGGACTGTGCAGAGGTCTTGAGCATACGCATACTGTCACGAAGCCACTGGATCCCGGCACCGGCTACGAACACACTGCCCTCCAGGGCATATTCTACGTTCTTGCTTGTGCTGGCAGCAATAGTAGTCAACAGCCCCGACTGGGAGGTAATGGCTTCGTGTCCGGTGTTCATTAATAAGAAGCAGCCGGTCCCGTAAGTATTTTTCACTTCTCCCTGTTCAAAACAGCATTGTCCGAACAACGCTGCCTGCTGGTCTCCCGCCGCACCGGCAATGGGAATCTCACCGCCCAGTACAGAAGCATCGGTCCTGCCGTAGATTTCGCTGGAACAACATACCCTGGGCAGCAGACTCTCCGGGATATTGAAGCGCTTCAGGATCTCCTGATCCCAGCAGAGATTATGAATATCGAAAAGCATGGTCCGGGAAGCATTGGTATAATCCGTTACATGTACAGCACCCTTGGTCAGATTCCAGATCAGCCAGGTATCTACCGTACCGAAAAGCAATTCTCCCCGCTCTGCCCGTTCTCTGACACCGGGTACATTATTCAGGATCCAGGCAATCTTGGAAGCACTGAAATAAGCATCCGGGATCAAGCCGGTCTTCTTCCGGATGATTTTGTCAAAACCGTCTTTTTTCAATTTCTCGATCATATCGGAGGTCCGGCGGCACTGCCATACAATGGCATTGTATACCGGTTCCCCGGTATTTTTATCCCAGAGAATCGTAGTCTCACGCTGATTCGTGATGCCGATGGCCTCGATCTGGTCATCGGTGATACCCAGCACCGCCATACTTTCAATGGCCACTCCCAGCTGGGAGGACCAGATTTCCATAGGGTTATGCTCTACCCAGCCTGGCTGGGGATAGATCTGTGTGAATTCTTTTTGTGCCATGGAACAGATATTTCCCTGTTTATCAAACAGGATACAGCGGGAACTCGTGGTTCCCTGATCCAGTGCCATGATGTATGTCTTTTTCTGTGTGTTATGTGTATCTCCCATTGTGTTATGTAACCTCCCGTTGTTCGTTCCAGGCTCTGCCCATAGCATATCCCAATCGTGTCATTGGAATATATTGTGTCCATTGCCCCAAATATGCTCTATTCTCAATAGTTCTGTCCTCTGTCACCCACGAAACGACCGGGTTGCCACTATATTGACACCCGTGTCAGCTACGTTTTCCACAATGACATCTCCTACATGAATGGGTGCAGCCGCAGTGACATCTGCCAGGGCTTTCATGCAGTCATCGATCCTGCCTTTGGGAATATCGGAAGCCGTCTTCACGGATACTACTGTGTCCGGATACCCTTCCACACGCACGGTGGAGGTGACGATCCGGGTAGGATTCGTGACTTCTTTTTCTCCGTAAGCCGCCCCTCTGGGGCACCGGTTACCGGTCACTGTGACACTACTGTCATCTGCGATAATCACGGTCAGAGCACACCCTACCGGACAGCAGATGCAGGTCAATTCTTTTTGTGTTGTATTCTTCTCTGCCATCGTCTCACCCTCTTTTCTGCCGAATATATTCTACAGCGTAGTTTCCCGCCTTTTCCGCTTCTTCGGATACATGGTCTACCAGTTCATGGACGTGGAGCACATTGCCGCAGGCGAAGACGCCGGGGATACTGCACTCCAGATTCTCTCCCACTACCGGTCCTCCGGTCTTGCCGTCCATATCCGCTCCTAAGCCCCTGGTCAGTTCGTTCTCCGGGATCAGCCCGCAGGATAACAACAGCGTATCGCAGGGAACCTCCCACTCGGATCCGGGGATGGGTTTTCCATTATCGTCCACTTTTGTCAGGGTCACTCCCTCTACACGGTCTCTGCCGTGAATCTGTGCCACAGTAGTATTCAGATACAGAGGGATGTTGAAATCGTCCAGGCACTGGACAATGTTACGCTTCAGTCCGCCGCTTTGTGGACGAAGCTCCGCCACGCACTGTACTTTGGCACCTTCCAGCACCATACGTCTCGCCATGATGAGTCCAATATCACCGGAACCCAGGATGACTACATTTTTACCGGGCATACGTCCGCGGATGTTCACATAATACTGCGCAGTTCCGGCGCTGTAGATGCCTGCCGGTCTGCTGCCGGGGATATTTAACGCACCACGGGAACGCTCTCTGCAGCCCATCGCCAGGATCACGGTCTCTGTCTCGATCTCCAACAGACCGTCCTCTTTGTTCATGGCGGTGACTTTCTTGCGTCCATCGGAGCGCAGGGAAATATTTGTTACCATGGTATTCAGCAGATAAGGGATTTTTGCTTCTTCTGCCATGTCAATATAGCGTTCCGCGTATTCCGGTCCGGTCAGCTCCTCTTTAAAAGTATGCAGTCCGAAACCATTGTGGATACACTGGTTCAGAATGCCTCCCAGTTCTCTGTCACGCTCTAAGATCAGTACTTTTTCACAGCCGGCCTTTCTCGCAGACAGCGCTGCTGCCAGTCCCGCGGGACCTCCTCCGATGATCACAATATCTTCCGTACGTTTACTCATGGAGTGCCTCCTTTCCGACCGGTGCCTGTGGCTTTTTCCATGTTCCGCCCTCTCCGGGTGCGGTGTCTTTGTTTTTACCCACTAAAATCTCGGAACCGATCCCCTCCTTGGTGATCTGTGCCGGATCCAGCTGCAGTTCTCTCGCCAGGATCTCCAGGGTCTTGGGAGAGCAGAAGCCCGCCTGACATCTGCCCATACCGGCTCTGGTACGGCGTTTGACACCATCCAGTGTCGTTGCTCCTACTGGGCGGTGAATCGCTTCCAGAATTTCACCCTCCGTCACCAGCTCGCAGCGGCAGATCACATTGGCAAACGCGGGATTTTCCCGGATCAGGACTTCTCTCTCCTCTTCCGTGGCAAGTGCCATGCTGGGAATGCCTTTTCTGGTATCTATAAAATCCGACTTACGTTCTGCGGGATAAATATTTTCAACAATCTGTGCCACATACTCACCGATTGCCGGTGCACTGGTCAGTCCCGGAGATTCAATACCTGCCACATCAATAAAGCCGGGATGTCCTTCTGCCTCGCCAATGAGAAAATCCGATTTTTCCGCAGGTTCTTCATGTACCAGATGAGCTCGCAGTCCGGCAAAAGAGGTGATGGTCTGTCTGCCGTCCAGGGCATCCACGCTGTTGCTTCCCAGGTTCAAAACCTTCGCCAGTCCCTCTGCCGTGGTGTCCACATCCTGCTTATCCGGAATATCCTCCGCTGTCGGACCTACCAGCAGATTGCCATGGACAGTAGGAGTTACAAGGATACCTTTACCCATTTTAGAGGGCTGTTGGAAAATAGTGGAATTTACCAGATCGCCACAATTTTTGTCCATCAGACGATACTCGCCTCTGCGAGGCACGATGCGGATCTTCTCCTCACAGATCATATTGTGAATTTCATCCGCATAGACACCTGCCGCATTGATGACGATGGGTGCCACGAATATCTCACCATCCACCTGCACCTGATACATCCGTCCTTCCTTCGCAGGTGGGTTCTCGGTCCATACCGGTCTCTGTTCCACGATAGCTGTCACCTTGTGGTCACGATAGAACTCTACGCCGTTTTCCGCCGCATTTTCTGCCAGCGCAATATTCAGTCCGAAGGGACAGACGATACCACCGGTGGGGGCATACAGGGCTCCTACGATGTCACGGGACACCGCCGGCTCCATTGCCCAGACTTCCTCCGGGGACAAAAGCTTCAATTCTTTTACCCCGTTCTCCATGCCTCGCTGATACAGTTCTTCCAGACCGGACATGGCATCTTCTTCAAAGCATAACACCAGGGATCCGTTCCTGCGGAACGGGAAGTCCAGCTTCTTCGACAGTTCCTCCATCATTTCATTGCCCCGGACGTTTAACTGTGCCTTGAGAGTCCCCGGTACTGCATCATACCCCGCATGCACGATACCGCTGTTGGCTTTGGAAGTACCTTCGCAGACATCACTTTTCGCCTCCAGTACAGCAATCCTTAGCTTTCCCTTCGCCAGTTCCCTGGCAATGGCGCAGCCACTGACTCCGGCGCCGATAATGATCACATCATAATCCTTCATAACCTCGCCCTGCCTTTCCTATGTTTACATTTATATTTGAATGTCCACCTTTACCTTCTGAATATCCGTTTTCTCTTTATGAATGTCCATTTTTTATTTGTCCCAAATGTCTCTTTGCTATTTATTTTACCATATTCTGCGGGAAAACACGACCGAAAACCAGCAACACTCTGTGTAAAATGTAGTCGAAAAAACCGGACAGCGATCGCTCACCATCCGGTCTCTTATTATTGTTCTATTTTTCTTCTATAATCGCATATCCCATACTCCCAAGCTTTCCGGCTTCATAGGATTCACTCAAAAGCACGCTGCCCTTTCCCAAATACTCCCGCAGATCAATCGTTGTACTGCCATTATTGAGACAGACTGTAATCTTGTGATCTCCCCAGGTTCTCTGATAGATATATCCTCCGTCATGATCCATATATCGCAGAGTGTAATCTCCATAGGTCAGCTCCTCATGTTCTTTACGAATAGCAATCAGCCGGGAAAAGAAATCATCCTCTCCATCCTGCACCTTTTCCCAGGGCATGGGCCCCCGCAGTGTTGTCTCGCTACTGCCGTCCATTCCCAGTTCATCCCCATAGAATACGCAGGGAATTCCGGGAGAGGTAAACAGGAACACCTCTGCCAGCCGGAATCTTCGCAGGTCTCCCTCGCAGTACGACAGGAACCGGTTGACATCATGGCTGTCTAACAGGTTTAACTGCCCACGCAGCGTTCCGGTACGATATCGCAGTAGCATCTTCACGATACGATCATGAAATTCCTCTGCGGAAATTTTCCGAAGGGCAAAGAAATCACGACAGTTCTTCCGGAAATCATAATTCATGGTGGAATCAAACATGTCTCCGTTCAGCCAGGTCTCCGAGCTCTCCCATATCTCCCCTATCATAACACTCTCCGGATTTTCCTCATGAGCAGCCCTACGAAAATCTCTCCAAAATCCCCGATCCACTTCATTTGCCACATCCAGACGCCAGCCATCCACCTTAAATTCCCGAATCCAATAACGGCATACTTCCATAAAATAAGCTCTTTCCTCCGGATTAGAAGAATTCAGCTTCGGCATCTTCCGCTCATAAGCGAAACAACTGTATGTCGGCTTTTCTTCTTCCGTTGCCGGGCGTATCACCGGAAACTGCAGCCGATAAAACCAGTTGACATATTCGGAGCTTTCTCCTTTTTCCACCACATCGCTAAACTGCGGGAAATACCAGCTGCAATGGTTGAACACACCGTCAATGACAATGTGCATTCCTTTGTTGTGAATATCCTGCACCAATTCCCGGAACTCTTCGTCCGTTCCCATATTGGGGGACACATGAAAATAGTCTAGCAGGTCGTATTTATGATACTCTCCCGCCGTGAATACCGGGTTCAGGTAGATACAGTTGAATCCCAGCTTCTGAATATAATCCAGATTCTCCCGGATCCCCTGTATGGTTCCGCCCAGACGGCTTTTCAACCGGATGCCGTTCTGCCATTCCATCTCTTTTCCCTGTCCTACGATCTCGCGGTGTCCGCTGGCAAAGCTGTCCGGGAAAATATTGTAAACGATTGCCTCCCGGAACCACTTCGGTTCCTCACAGATCTCTTCCCTGCGGATAAACGGATACTGGTAAAATTCGCTTCTCTCTACCGGAAGATATTTTGCGCAGATATCTGCATAATAAAACCTCGTCTCTTCCGGGTCTTTCAATTCAAAATAGTAGCATACCCTGTCATACGGAGTCTCAAAAGTTGCATCATAATAGTCAAAATGCATATCCGACAGTATCTTCTTCATGTACACTGCCGTAAACACAATAGGATCACCGGGTTGTACGCGGTCTCCGTACCACAGAACACAATCTGTCAGATTATCCTTCGCCACCCGGATACGAATTGTAAGATTCATCTCACTGTTCGCAAATGCATACTGCGACAGCGGTATATGTAAAATTGCTTCTTGTAAAATCATAAGTTCCTCCTGCTTTTAACCTTTGACACCTCCCGAAGACAGTCCCGATACCATGTATTTCTGCACCAGGAAAAACAAAATCAATACAGGAAGTGTTGTCAGAATTGCCGCTGCCGAAAAAAGCGGCCAGTTACGCGTATAGTCCGTAGCCTGCAGAGAATACAGCGCTACCGCCAGTGTATTTTTCTCCGCGCCTGACAAAAAGACTGTGCTGAAAATATATTCATTCCACACATAGATCACCACCAGAACAGAAGAGATGATGATGCTTGGCCTTGCCAGCGGCATGACGATCTTCGTGATCAATTGTCTGTCATTCACACCATCAATTCTCGCTGCATCCTCGATAGCCTCAGGAATACTGTCAAAATATCCCTTCATATTCCAGAAAACAAAAATCGCCATACTTCCCGCATAGATAAATACCAATCCCATATAAGAATTCAACAGATTCAGAGTCTTGATAATCCGATAAATTGCAAACATGGAGAGAATTGCCGGGAACGCATTTAACACCAGTAAAATATATAAAGTCCTCTTTCGTCCGGCAAACCGCATTCTGGAAAATACATACGCAGCCGGCACAGCCACCAGCATAGTTAGCAGAACGGTCAGTGCGCTTAGCAGAAGACTGTTCACAAACCATCTCCCAAAAGGTCTCTCCGTCAGGATCGTAATATAGTTATCCATAGTGATTGTCTTCGGCAAAATATGAAATTCTGTGGAAATAATACTGTTACTCCCACTGATAGATATACTGAATGCATACAGGATAGGAATCAGTGTCAGGAAAGAAAGTAAAATGAATCCTATATTCAGCAATATCAGCTTTACTTTTTCTTTAATTTTTTTCCCTGTCATATTCCCCTCACTGTTCCGAGATTGAAAACTCTCTTCGGTTCATGGTCTTGTAAAGCACCAGTATAATCACAAATACAATAAACGCCACAGCGGATGAATATCCATAGTTGCTGGTAATAAACGCTTTTTCATATACATAGGTGATTACCGTATTAATATCTGCACCAGTCTTCGAACCGGTCTGCATCGTCATCAGATACACAATGTCAAACTGCTTAAACGCCGTGAATGTAGCCATAATGATCACCGGCATCAGAATGGGAAGAATCTGTGGAATGGTCACATAGAAATGTTTTTTCCAAAATCCCGCACCATCTAATTCCGCACTTTCATAGATATTCCGGTCAATACTCTGCATGGCACCGTCCATCATCGTGAACATATACGGAACTCCCAGCCACAGGTTCACCACCAGACAACTAATAAATGCCATACCGTTTGTGGACAGAAAATTTACCGTTTTGCCTCCAATCTGTTTCAGTATCTGATTAAACAGTCCGAATTCCGTATTAAAAATTCCCATGCGCCATAACAGAATTGATACATATGCCGGCATCGCCCAGGGCACGATCAGCAGAGTCTTGTAGACCCTTCTCAGTTTTAATCCCTTCGCATTCAGCCCAACGGCAACGAAAAAGCCAAAGATCAACTGTAATGCCATACTGGATACAGTCCATAATAGAGTCCGTAAAAAAGCAGGAAGAAATCCAGAATCAAAAGCCAGCAATGCCTTTTTATAATTGTCCAGTCCAACACAATGATAATCCTTCCAATGATAAATACTCATATTGGTAAAGGATATTTCTACGGTATACAATAAGGGCACGACAATCATCAACCCTACAATGATCAGAAACGGCATACTGTAGAACCATGCTTTCTTCTTTCCTCGTTTCATCCTGCTTTCACTCCTTACCTGTCATTACATCTGCAAATTACTGCATTGCAGAAATCTGTTCCAAAGCTTCCTTCTGATGTGCATCGCATGCCGTCTGCACATCCTCTCCACGCTTATTCACTGCTGCCAGCAGGTCATCTGTCACTGACCACATCACATCCATTTCCGGAATGTTGGGCATAGGTACTACATTGTTTGCCATAGTCTTCAGTGCCATGATCATTTGGTCCTCTGACACAGATGCATCTTCATAAGCTTTACTGTTGGCAGGTGCACAGCTTGCGGCATTTGCCAGTGCCACACCGGTCTCCTTGGATCCAAGTACCTTCAACACTTCTGCCAACGCCTCCTTTTTCGTCTCTGCTGCATGCTTCAGTACATGAACGCCCTGTACTCCGGAAAAAGGTGTCAGAGATGTGCCGTTCGGCAGGACCGGCATCGGCGCAATTCCTAGGTCAATACCGGCTTCTTTGATACCCGGTACCAGCCAGGGACCTCCGATAGTACTTGCTGCTTTTCCTTCCGTAAACAGAGTTGTCACGGTATTGTACTCACCATCTGCCGGCATATATGACACAAACTGCTTATGATATTCCATAGCTTCTACCGTCTGGGGCAGATTCAATCCCGGCTCTCTGTTCTCATTGATCAGATAACCGCCAAAGCCCTGGATCCAGGCTGCTGCATTATAGGAAGTGGAATGCTGCTCGACAAATACATACTGATCTGCCGTGGTCTCATTTTTCATAAGTTCCAACAGTTCATCCGTGGTCTCCGGTGCAGTCTCCATCAGATCCTTATTGTACAGAAACAGCAATGCTTCATAGTACAACGGTAATTGATATTTGTCTCCCTGATACTCCCCGGCGCTTAACGTCATAGGAAGGAAATCCGCCAGATCATCCTCCGTCAACACATCGGTAATCGGAGACAGGATTCCCATCTGTGCAAAGGTACCTACTTTATCATGTGCCCACATAAACATATCCGGCGCACTTTCCTGATCGTCACCCACTAATTTTAAGGCATCCGACATATTTTCTTTTCTTTCAAAAGTGACTACAATCTCCGGTGCCAGTGCATCGACCTGCTTCTGTAACGTATCGGCAATAGTGGCATCCGCACAATGCCATACGGTAATATTCACCGGCTCTGTCGTCTGCGTATTCTGATTTTCCGTTGTCGTGGTTACATTACTTTCTGTATTTACGGTTGCCTCTGATCCGCATCCGCTTAACATGGATACTACTAAAAGTGAACTTAGCAACATTGCAATTTTTTTCTTCATAGCTTCCTCCTTTTGATAAAACGTTTTTCTACTTTTATAAAACACAGCGCTATGTTTAAAAAGTATTGAATCTTCTTTGCGAATTCGATATACTAAAAATAGCAGACCGCCTGCGAAATAGCAACGAAACAGCCCATAAAAAATGCACAATTTACGCAAACGTTTTACCAATGGAGGATCTCAGATGGTAGCAACAATCAAGGATGTAGCCAAAAAAGCCAATGTATCTATTTCCACAGTCAGCCGAGTACTGAGCAATCAGATGCATGTCTCTTCTTCCACTTATAAGCGAATCCAGGATGCCGTAGCCGAATTGAATTACATTCCCAATTCTTCCGCAGTATCCCTGGTTAAAAAAAGCAGCACAACTGTCCTCTATGCTGACAGTTTTTACAAGGGACGCCCCTACGAGAATCCCCATATGTTCGACATTATCTCCGGTTCGTCCCATGAATTACGCAAAAAAGGATATTTTCTCGGCTTATTGGATCTGGATCGTTCCAAAGAAAAAGCTGAAGAGCAGATCATCAACGCCATACAATCTAAAAAAGCAGATGGCATTCTGATCAACGGTTATTACGTAACTCCTGCAATTGAGAAAGTACTATTAGCCACCGATTTCCCGCATATCTGTATCGGAAAACCCTCTTTCGACTCCATGCTGTCCTGGATTGACACCAATCATTCTCTGTCTTCTAATCTGGCAATCACTCACCTGGTCTCTCTCGGGCATAAAAAAATTGCCTTCGTCGGCGGTTCTGACAAAGACAATATTTACAGAGATCGTTTCCTGGGATATCGGCTGTCTCTCGAGCGCAACAATCTCTCACCCCGAGATGCTTATGTCATCCCTACTTCTTCCAATCTGGAAGAGATCATCCAACATACCACGGAGCTTCTGCGACTACCGGAACCTCCCGACAGCATTCTGTGCTTTAACAGCCTTATCGCCGTCGGCGTCATCCAGGCAATCCGTCAGTTCCGCCTGCGCATTCCGGAGGACATTTCTATTGTCTCCTTCGACAATTACCCTTATGCACCTCTGATCACACCATCTCTGACTGTCGTGGATATTGATATGTACAGTCTTGGCACCCGTGCCGGAGCATCTCTGCTGAAAAAGATACAGAACCCGGAGATGCTGATCCAGACCTATACCGCCTTGCCACATTTGATTCAACGAGACAGCACGGTGTTACACAGTGAAACATAATTCGTATATATCCTTAAATCTTGCGGAAAATGTTCCGAATTTTAATAAAGACCATAGCTTTTCACTTAACATTTGCTCATTAGAATTAATCAGCAGACTGGCTCCTTCATCATCATATGCGATATCAAAACAATATTCTTCCTGCTCAATCTGCTTTCGTATAGAAATCATTTATAAAATCTCCAGTCTGATAGTTTCCATCACCATGTTTGTCTTTGGCAGTTCATATGCATATTCCATAATTTGTGTCATGTCCATTTTATGGATCAGCTTTCTATAGTTACTTATTATTTCTTTGTATAGATCAAAAGAAAATTTGCGCTTATTACGTATTAATTCAATCAGCAGTCTCTCTTCATTATAAATTGTTATATCCACTCCATCATACTCTATCGTTGTCTTCCCCATTTCAAAAGCATTACTGTTCTCATAAATCTGCTTCACCCGTACATCTTCAATTTTTCTATTACTTTTGGGCGTTGCGACATAATAATGATCCGGTATGGTGTCGGTCAGTCCATAATAATAAAATGCGCTGTTAAGTGTCAGTATTGCATTCGGATATTTTTTCATGATGATCTCTAATTCCGGCACATACCTATCCTCTGAATAGAGACCCTTTTCTGTTATAAATAGATGACCTTCCTGTATGTTTTTTTAATTTGATAATCTGTACCATATTTTTCCAGACATTCATGATATGATAATAACATATTCCCCTCCTGGTTTTAGCTATTGTAGGTAAAATATATTTTTTACCTGTTTCTATTTCAATATCATCATAACTTATTATATTTGTCCCTATTTACCTTTGTGTGTCTAATATCAAGACAGTATAATTATGCATTTCACGAATTGCGTATGCAGTTAGAAAATCAAGTAGTCCAAATTCAAATACAATCCTAAGAGGCTTTTCAGATAATCTGGAGAGCCTTTTTATATTTTTAGAAACGTTAAGTTATTATTTTGTTCTTGTGTCTATAAATATTATAATGTCTATACTTCATGTAGTTGTACATTTAAGGCAATGAATACACATCTTAGGTAATGTCTATGAACCATTTTTTCAACACCTCAATATAGAAAATATAATTTATTTTTGAAAGGAACATTTTATGGAAAGCAAATCACAGACATTAGTTTGGCTGTAGTGCTTTTTATCAACATGTGTTAGACTACTGTTATACAAAATCGATATTTGTGGAGGTAAAGAGTGTATGAAAAAGGAACTGCGTATTCTGGTTATTTTAATTGCTGTGTTATTGGTAGGAACAGTAGGTTACTATTTCATGCCAAAGAAATTCGGTAAGAATGTAAATCCTTCTGAGGTAGACCATATAAATGTGTTCGATGGAAATACAGGAACTGGTTTTACTATCACCGATTCAGAAGATATCGAATATATAGTGGCGAATATTCAAGGTATTTCAATGAAAAGAGATGGCATTTCACTTGGAAGAACAGGATACAGTTTTAAAATTAGTTATATAAACAGCAACGATAAAGATATCATACCTGTATTTATTCTCAATAGTGATAATACAATTTGTAAAGATCCATTTTTCTATAGATGTGATGGTGGATTATGCTTTGATTACTTAAAAGCATGTGAAGAGAAATATAAAACTAATGCAACAGAATCTATAGAAGAAAAATAACTTATTGCTGATAAATGTTTTGATGGGGCGATGGTTTTTACATTGATAATAATGGTAATTATTTTATTGGTTTTGATACCTGTAGGAATTGTTGTAGATAAAAAGATTGAAGCTTATTTTGAAAATAAGAGAGAACCTTAAATTCTTATTTATGGAGCATTCCTGTTAAGTAACAAATAACCGGTTTGCAAAAAATGAGTGCCACCCATAGAATAATGATTGTTAACTTGGCGGTTAATAAGAATCATTGTTCAAAGGAGACACCCACAAATGAATTATAAGCAGAATGAAAAAATCAATCAAGTAAAAGAATCAACTTTGGTAGTTGGAATCGATATCGGAAGCACGACACAGTACGCC